>OLRS01000460.1_pt1 | contig 47978 bp, 36 predicted proteins | sample 1673171 | NCBI WGS metagenome assembly OLRS01 (sample SAMEA3136762, study PRJEB25190) | human gut metagenome | biome: human gut; feature: human-associated habitat; material: faeces | place: Austria | collected 2013
TTTTTACAATTCGGCGGAGGAATTGTTTTTTTTTTTTTTCTTTTATAGAATGTGTATGTTGTTATTGATAAAAGATTTTCCGGCATTGGTAACAACGATAAAACCGAGAAGGGAGGGCGAAAAAAGAGTGAGTGGAATGAAAAAAGTGCTGATACTGGGAAGCGTCATACTGGCCATGTGCGGCGTGACATCCTGCGGTTCTGCAAAGCAGGAGACCGGCGAAGAAACGGCTGCCGAAACAGCAGTTTCTGAGACGGAAACAGGGGAAGATAGTGAGAACGGTACCGAAAGGGAAGAGATCGGGACAGAGGAAAGCACACAATCGGGACAGATTATCAGCATTTCTATGGCAGAAATGGAAGAGAAGCTGAACGCAGGGGAGACCTTTCTGGTATCCTTTGTGACAATCGAGTGCCCATACTGTCAGGAATTCCACAGCATGCTTGTGGACTACGTCGAAACCCATGCGGTAACCATGTATCAGGTTATCCTGGACTACGAGGAAACGTCTGAGGAAGAGAACAGAGCGCGGATTGCGGAGCTGTTCCCCGAATTTAATACGGTTCCCGGAGTGTTCTACGTGGTAAACGGCGAGGACGGAAGCTATCTGGACACCTATCATCTGGGCGTCGGCGAGACGGCTTTTGACGATTGGGTTCAGGAAAATGAAATCGAAGCAAAGTAAACAAAAAATTTATGAGGGAAATTATGATTAAGAAGAAAAAAATGAGCAGCAAGTTCTTATCTATCGTACTTGCAGCAGCAATGGTGGCAGGCATCGCGCCCCAGTTTCCCGCATCGACTGTAGAAGCAGCCTTTAACGGCCCGTTGTCTTCTGTAAAGTCAGCGAAAGCAAACGACAATGTGGTAGAAGTAAGCTTCAACAATGGTGATGTAAAGGGAAAAATCACGTTTCTCGAGGACGGGATCTTCCGTTACAATGTAGATCCGAGCGGAAAGTTCTCAGAATATGCGACCGTAAACAACGCAGCAGACACAGCGAAGATTCCACAGTATCCGGATTCTTCCGATAAGTACAGCCACCCGAAGGCGAAAGTATCCGATGAGAATGGAAATATTGTAATCGCAGCTGGTAAGACAAAGATTACATTTGATAAAGATACCGCAAAAATGACCGTAGCTTACAACGACAATGTTGTAATGCAGGAGAGCGCACCGCTTTCTCTCGGAACCAAGACCACACAGAGCCTGGTTAAGAACAGCGGCGAGAACTTCTACGGCGGCGGTACACAGAACGGCCGTTTCGTACATACAGGCGAGACCATCCATATCGCAAATGAGAGTAACTGGGTAGACGGCGGCGTCGCTTCTCCGAACCCGTTCTACTACTCCAGTAACGGTTACGGCGTACTGCGTAATACCTTTCTGGCTGGTTCCTACGACTTCGGAAATAACTCTGCAGATACCGTAGCAACCGCTCACAACGAGAATGAGTACGACGCATACATCTTCCTGTCCGACGGCGCAAACGCAGCTGAGAGAGTACAGGATCTTCTGGGCGAGTACTACCATGTAACCGGTGCTCCGGTTCTCCTTCCGGAGTACGCGTTCTATGAGGGACATTTAAACTGCTACAACCGTGACTCCTGGTCCGACAATAGCGGAAGCAAGAAATGGGAGATCAAGGGAAGCGCGTCCGCAACCACTGCAGACGAGGTGCCGATTGCATCTTCCTATTATGAGTCCGGTATGAGCACAGGCTATGTGCTGAAGGACGGTATGAGCTCCGAGACGCTGAACGGAACCAAGCCGACTACTGCGCTGGACAAGTATCCGTCCGTGAATACCGATTCCAAGTATTCCGCAAGAGCTGTCATCGATCAGTACGACAAATATGACATGCCCATCGGCTACTTCCTTCCCAACGACGGATATGGCTGCGGCTATGGTCAGAACGGCTACTATCAGACCGGCGGCGTGAACGCGGACGGCAGCAGCAGTGCAGAGCGTACTGCAGCAGTAGACGCCAATGTAAACAATCTGAAAGAGTTCACCAAGTATGCACAGAGCAAGGGTCTGCAGACAGGTCTTTGGACACAGAGCAATCTGAGCCCGGATTCCAACAGTAACACCTCCTGGCACCTGCTTCGTGATTTCGAGAAAGAGGTAAAAGTTGGCGGAATCACTACCCTGAAGACTGATGTTGCATGGGTAGGCTACGGCTACAACTTCGCTCTGAACGGTACCAAGACTGCTTACGATATCGTAACCACAGGCGTAAGCAAGCGTCCGAACATTATCACCCTGGACGGCTGGGCTTCCACACAGCGTTTCGGCGCTATCTGGACCGGCGACCAGTACGGCGGAAACTGGGAGTACATCCGCTTCCACGTACCGACCTACATCGGACAGTCCTTAAGCGGTAACCCGAATATCGGTAGTGATATGGACGGTATCTTCGGCGGAGACAAGATTGTATCCACCCGTGATACCCAGTGGAAGGTATTCACACCGCTGATGCTGAACATGGACGGCTGGGGAAGCTACGCGAAGACTCCGCAGACCTTCGGCGATCCGTACACCGGTATCAACAGAATGTACCTGAAGCTGAAAGCTCAGCTGATGCCGTACATCTACACCAGCGCGGCTGCTGCGGCAAATCTGGAGACAGGCAACGGCGACACCGGACTTCCGATGATCCGTGCTATGTTCCTGGAGTATCCGGGTGACGCTTACGCAAGTAGCAAGGATATGCAGTATCAGTACATGTTCGGTTCCAACGTGTTGGTAGCTCCGATTTACCAGAACACATCCAGCGACACACAGGGAAATGATGTGAGAAACGGCATCTACCTTCCGGACGCAGATCAGATCTGGATCGACTACTTCACCGGCGAGCAGTACTACGGCGGACAGACCCTGAACAACTTCGACGCTCCCATCTGGAAGCTTCCGATCTTTGTAAAGAATGGTTCCATCATCCCCATGTGGGAGGAGAACAACAGCCCGTCCAAGATCAACAAGGCAAACCGCAGCGTAGAGTTCTGGCCGGCAGGATCCACCGAGTACACCATGTATGAGGATGACGGAATCACCGCAGAGAACAAGACCACCGAGGTGGATGGTTACGGAACTGTAGCTGACGTATCCTATGGCGAACATGTATCTCAGAAGTTTACTTCCAAGGTAGAAGGCGACGTGGCAACCCTGACTGCTGAGAAGGCAAGCGGAAGCTATGCAGGGTATGATAAAAATAAGAACACTACCTTCGTAGTCAATGTTTCCAAAGAGCCGACTGCTATCACAGCACAGAACGGTTCCACAAAGCTGACTAAGGTAGCGATGCACAGCAAGGATGAGGTTCTGAACGCAAAGGTAGAAGCAGGCACCTACGCATACTACTATGACGCGGCTCCGTCTATCGAGTACTACGGCGTAGAGGCAGAGGATGAGTTCGCTGCCATGATGAAGGATCAGAAGTCCACACCGAAGCTGTATGTGAAGTTCGCCAACACCGATTCTCAGGAAAATGAGCAGACCCTGGTTCTGGAAGGCTTCGAGAACAATGGCGATCTGAGTGCAAATAAACTGAACCCGGATCTGGCAGCACCGAAAAAACTGACAGACGATGAGTCCAGAAAGACCCCGACCAGCAACACCCTGACCTGGGATGCTGTAGAGGGCGCAACCAGCTACGAAATTCTGGTAGACGGCATCATCAACACTGCAGGCGACGCAACCGAGTTCGCGCACACCGATCTGAAGTACAACTCTACACATACTTATAAGGTACGCGCAAGAAATAAGGACGGCTACTCTGAATGGTCTGAGGAAGTAACCGCAACCACTTCTCTGGATCCCTGGAGAAACGTACCGACGCCGGAAGAAATCACCTGGACAGGCGGAGATGCCTGGGGCAAGCTGGCTAACCTGACCGACCATGATATCAGCGAGGCAGCAGGCATGTTCCACTCCACCGGCGACGTTGTAACAGACGCCATCCCGATGATCTTCGATTACGGTCAGGCCTACGCGCTGGATAAGCTGGAGTATTATGCAAGACATGACAACTACGGCAACGGCGCAGTACAGCAGATGAACGTAGAGACCAGCTTGGATGGTGTGAACTGGACCACCCAGTGGATCGGTTCTGAACACCCGGATTGGACCTATAATGCAGAGGCAAGCATTGCAGATAACATGAAAGAGATCCCGCTGACAGGCGCGGCTCGTTATGTAAAGATTGTTATCACAAAGTCCAAGGGCAACTTCTTCTCCGGCGACGAGCTGGCCATCTATAAGAAGGACGGCACCAACGGCTTTGCGGTAGGAAGTACCAATAACCTGGGAACCGTCGCAGACGGCGACTACACCAACATGAAGAACTACCTCGGCTTCTCCAAGAAGGACGGAGAGACCTTCGTGAAGCAGATTGAGGAGAGATTCGGCGATATTAACGGCAATGGCTACTACGATGTATGGGATTACGCATTCACCATGTTCAACCTGGATGGCGGTACTCAGAAGACTGGTAAGGTATCCGGCAACATCGTTCTGCTGCCCAGCGCGACAGACGTGAAGGCAGGCGAGACCTTTACCGTAGATGTATACGCAGATAATGTAAAGAACCTGAACGCATTTGGAGAGGTTCTGGATTACGATCCGGCTGTACTCCAGTATGTGGACACCACTGCAGACTTCGACATCTCCCAGATGGAGAACCTGACAGTAAACAAGGTATATGAGGACGAAACAGCTTATGTGAACCTGGCATTCGCCAACAGAGGAAACCAGGCAACCTACAGCGGAACCGGCGTCATTGCCACCATCACCATGAAGGCGAAGAATGCCTTTACGCTGGACGCAAAGGCAATGGATCTGAGTCAGGTAATGCTGATTGGACCGGAGTTCGATCTGATTAACTGCGAGAGCTCCTCCACACCGGAGCTTCCGGACATCGTAACAGGCGGCGAGAAGACCTACACCTACGGTGAGGACTTCGATATGACCATGACCAACAACATCCTGAAAGAGGATGATGGAAAGAACGTAGAGAAGTTCATCGAGAGCAACAGCTATGACGGACTGTTCAACGGTTCTCAGGGTCGTGAGTTCGAGCTGAAATGGTATCCGAACGACTGGACCACCACTGTAAAGGGTCTGCCGGAGTACGTAAAGGTTCCGGTTACCTTCCATATTGCTGTGAAGCAGGATGCAGCAGACGAGGTTGTAGAAGATACAACAGAGGATGTGGCAGACGAAGCAGAAGATGTAGAAGTACAGACAGCAGAGGAAGAGGTAGCTGTTCAGGCTGACAACACCAGGAAGGTGACCTCCGTAACCCTGCAGAATGCCAATAAGGCAAACGGTTATGTAACAAGCGCATCCGCTGAGTTTACTTACAGCGATGGCAGCACAAGCAGCGACAGCAAGTCTCTGGACTGGGCGACCGCAGCAGATTACTCTGAGTTTACATTTAACGCAGAAGCATACAAGACTGTAACCAAGGTAGATGTAACTGTAAATTCCGTAGCAAACGCAAAGGGCGCGTCTGTAGAGAACATGCTGACCCTGTCTACTCTGACTGTAGCTACAGCAGATGGCAAGTTAAGCTATGGCAGCGACTTCGATATGACCATGACTAACGCTGTTCTCACATCTGACGACGGAGACAATGTGAAGAAGATGATCCAGCAGGGCAGCTTCTCCGGTCTGTTCGGCGGTCAGGGACGTAACTTCGAGTTCCTGTGGGATATCCCAAGCAACTATGTAGACAAAGAAGTAAAATATGTAGAAATGCCTGTAACTCTTCATATGAATATGAAGAAGGCAGATACCGTAAGCACAGTTTCTGTATACAACGCACCGTCTTACGGTAACGGATACATGACAGACGCTACCGCAACCTTCACTTATGAAGATGGCACAACCGCCGATGTGAACCTGAAGGATCAGGGAGCTAAGTTTGAGTTTGCAAATCCGAATAAAGACGCAAAGGTAACCAAGGTATCTGTAACTGCAAACCAGGCAAGCGGAACCAACATGCTGACCTTAAGCGAGCTTGAGGTAAAGGCAAAGGTTGATATGGTTCCGGTAACCAAGATTACCCCGGCTGAGGACAACGTAAAAGAGCTGTATGCAGGAAGCATGGCAGACATCAACGCAACCATCGAGCCGGAGAACGCAACCAACCCGTACTTCGTAGCAGCCTCCTCCAATGAGAATGTGGTAAGAATCATCACCCTGGCTGACGAGAACGGTCTGCCGATTTACAAGGCATACGCAGTAGGCGAGGGCAAGGCCAAGATTACTCTGACTGCACGTGAGTCCATGCAGGATACCGCTACACAGGCAGAGGGCGAGGATCCGGCAGCACCGATCACCGCATCCTACGAAATCACCGTACTGGCAGGCGCAGACAAGACCGAACTGGTTGAGCTGATTACCGAGTACAGCAAGACCAACCCGAAGTTCTACACCGAGGAGAGCTTCAAGGCACTGACTGACGCCATCAACGCGGCAAACGCTGTAAAGGATAACGCAGAGGCCACCAAGGACGATGTGAAGAAGGCTATCGCGGCCATGAAGAAGGCGGCTGACGCGCTGGAAGAATCTGAGCTGACCGCAGAGGCTATCACCGACAAGAGCGGTATGACCGCAGACGCGCCGTACAGCGAGGAGAACGTACCGAGCGCACTGGTAGACGGCGATGAGACCAACTACTGGGAGTCCCCGTACTACGGAAGCAACGCAGGACTGCCGAAGGAGATTACCCTGGCTCTGGGCGACGCATACGACCTGGAGAAGGTAGAAATCGTGAAAAATACCGGCAACGGTAAGGTAACCGATTATGAGGTACTGGTAAGCACCGATGGCGAGAACTTCACATCCGTAGGAAGAAAGACCATTGATGAGAATGAGATGAGATCCGGCATCCGTATGGAGCAGGCAAACATCACGCACGTAAAGGTTATCATCCACGGAGCAAAGACCGGCGGCAGGGATGTAGCTTATGCACGTCTGTCCGAGATCAACTTCTATGGTAAGAAGGTAGCAGAGCCGGCTGACAAGGCAGTACTGACCGAGGCTGTAGACAAGTACAAGGATCTGAAGCAGGAGAACTACACCGACGAGACCTGGGCTGCATTTGCAGAGGCTTTGAAGACAGCACAGAATGTACTGGCAGACGAGAACGCGACACAGGAGACTGTAGACGCAGCTGTAAAGACACTGAACGACGCATACAAGGGTCTGGTGAAGAAAGAATTACCGAATCCGGATCAGCCGGTTGTGAAGGATGCACTGAAGGCAGCAGTTGACAAGAATGCAGACAAGAAGCAGGGCGACTACACAGCAGACAGCTGGGCGAAGTTCTCCGCAGCTCTTGCACATGCACAGGCTGTACTGAACGACCAGAACGCAACCGCAGATCAGGTAAGCGCAGCACTGAAGGGTCTGGAAGAGGCAGCCGCAGCACTGACCACAGGTCAGTCCCCGGCAGCAAAGGATGAACTGCAGGCTGTATATAACGGCAATAAGGACAGAGAGAAGAAGGACTACACAGCAGACAGCTGGAAGGCATTCTCTACTGCTCTGAGCAATGCTGAGAAGATTCTGAAGAACCCGAACGCTACTTCTCAGGAAATCAGCGATGCGCTGAACGCTCTGAAGACTGCAGTAGCAGATCTGAAGACTGTGGCCGAGAAGAAGGATGAGGACAATAAGAAACAGAACTCCTCCGGAAGCTCCGGCAGCTCCAAGTCCAACACCACGAGCACCACTTCTGCACAGACCGGTGATACTGCACAGCCGCTGCTGTACGTGGTACTGATTGCAGCCGCAGCAGCTGTACTGGCGCTGATTCGCAGAAAAAGAATGAAATAAAAAGCAACAATCTAAAGTAACAAGTTAAGTTTTTCCACCTTATTCAGGAAGACCGGCTTTCGTGCCTCTGGCACGTAGGCCGGTCTTCCCTATTCCAGGTTGTTCCCATCAGGCCACAGTGTTGCCGTCTTTGTGAAATCACAGCTTGAAAATTTTTGGAAAATGTGGTATCTTATTAAACATATGTTATCATACGTAAGTATTGACGCGTCAATACTTTAAGAGTGTAAAGCGAAAAAGCGAGGAAAACATGAGTCAGGCAGAGACGATATTAGAAATCAAAGATTTATGCGTGGAATTCCAGACTGTTGAGGGTGTCGTACATGCGGTCGACCATCTGAATTATACCTTACATAAAGGCGAAAAGCTGGGCATCGTAGGGGAGAGCGGAAGCGGCAAGAGCGTATCCTCTCTCGGTATGATGCAGCTGATCCCGAACCCGCCCGGACGGATTACCGGAGGAGAGATTCTTTATCATGGAAAGGATCTGGTGAAAGCATCGGAGAAAGAAATGCAGAAGATCCGTGGAAATGAGATTTCCATGATTTTCCAGGAACCTATGACTTCCTTAAATCCGATTATCAAATGCGGAAAGCAGATCGCGGAATCCCTGCGGCTTCACCGTGGCATGAAGAAAAAAGAGGCCATGGAAGAGGCAGTGCGGATGATGCGGGCGGTGGGCATTGCGAACCCGGAGGTCCGGGCCCATGAATATCCCCATCAGATGTCCGGCGGTATGCGTCAGCGTGTCATGATTGCCATGGCTCTGGCCTGTCAGCCTCAGATTTTGATTGCGGATGAGCCTACGACAGCACTGGATGTGACCATTCAGGCCCAGATTCTCGACCTGATCCGGGAGCTGAACGAGAGCATGGGAACCTCCGTCGTCTTCATTACCCATGACCTGGGCGTAGTCAGCGAGCTGTGCGATACGGTGATTGTCATGTATACCGGCCACATCGTAGAGCAGGCGCCGGTGAAGGAGCTCTTTGAAAGTCCGAAGCATCCGTATACCAAGGGACTTCTGAACGCCATCCCGAAGATTACCAGAGAACGGAATCCCCTGGAGACCATCGAGGGCATGGTGCCGAACCCCACCGAGCGTATTGAGGGCTGCAGCTTTTCTCCCAGATGTCCCTATGCCACCGACCAGTGCCGGAAAGTGGAGCCGCCCATGGCGGAGCTATCCGATGGACGCCTGGTGCGCTGCTGGCAGTACGCGAAAGAGAACGAGGAGGCCTAAATCAGGATGGAAAATCAGAATAACGTATTGATGGAAGCCGACCATGTGAAGGTATATTTTAAAGGAAAAGACAAAAAATCAGGTACGGTCAAGGCTGTGGACGATGTGAGCTTTCAGATCATGCGGGGCGAGACCTTCGGCGTGGTAGGCGAGAGTGGCTGTGGCAAGAGTACTCTGGGACGTTCCCTGGTGCGGCTTTTGAAGCCCACGGACGGTCACATTTACCTGGATGGCACGGATATCGCGGGCTTAAAGGGAAAAGAGCTTAAAAATATGCGGAAAAAGGCCCAGATCATTTTCCAGGATCCGTCGGCCTGCCTGAATCCCCGAAGAACCGTAAAGCAGATACTCATGGAGCCTTTTGAAATTCACGGCCTGAAGGGACAGATGGATGTGGATGCCCGCATCGAGGAACTGATGCATCTGGTAGGCCTGGATACCTATCATCTGAGCCGTTACCCCCATGAGCTTTCCGGAGGCCAGAAACAGCGAATCGGAATTGCGAGAGCCCTGGCTCTGGAGCCGGATATTATCATCTGCGACGAGGCGGTGTCCGCTCTGGATGTGTCCGTACAGGCTCAGGTGTTGAATCTGCTACAGGAATTAAAAGAAAAGTTAGGACTGACTTACTTCTTCATTTCCCATAACCTGAATGTGGTCTATCAGGTCAGCGACCGGGTAGGCGTCATGTATCTGGGGAAAATGGTGGAGATCGCGAATTACGATCAGTTATATGAGAAGCGTTATCATCCCTACACGGAGGCTCTGCTGTCGGCCATTCCCCAGGTGGGGGAGGGTAGCGTTAAGCGCATCCATCTGGAGGGAGAGGTTCCAAGCCCCTCCAATCCGCCGACAGGCTGCCGGTTCCATACCCGGTGTCCTAAGGCGTGTGACCGGTGTAAGACAGAGGTTCCCGAGCTTCGGGAGGTGGAGGCAGGACACTATGTAGCCTGTCACCTGTATGATGGTCTGGAGAAAAAATAATGGAGACAACGCCCATCCGGGCGTCTCAATAGAGTTTAAAAGGAGGCAATATTATGAAGAAGAAGTTTTTAGCTCTGGCACTGAGCCTGACCATGGTTCTCGGCCTGGCAGCCTGCGGCGGTGGAAGCGACAACGCGTCTTCTGACGGAAGCAGCGCGGCGTCAGGAGATTCCGGCTCCAGTACCGTAGTGGTAGCCATGGGTTCCGGTTTTTCTACCCTGGATCCGGGCTATGTCTATGAGAAATATCCGCCCATGATCGTAAACGCGTGCTACGAGACCCTGTTCAAATTCTACAGCAACGACGGCGCTCCCGAACCCTGTCTGGCTGACACCTACGAGTTCTCTGAGGACGGCCTGACCCTGACTGTGACCCTGAAGGACGGCATTACCTTCGCAAGCGGCAACCCCATGACCTCTGCGGATGTGGCCTTCAGCATCAACCGCTGCAAGAACCTGCAGGGCAACCCGGCCTTCATCGCGGATACCATCGACAGCATCGAGACTCCCGATGAGAAGACCATCGTTTTCCATCTGAATCAGCAGGACAGCGCCATCCTTTCCAAGCTGACCTACAGCTCCCTGTCTGTACTGGACAGTGCCGTTGTAAAGGAGAATGGTGGAACTGACGCTGAGGACGCGGCTACCACCGATACCGCACAGTCCTACCTGGATACCACCAGCGCAGGCTCCGGTATGTATGTGATGACCAGCTATACTCCGGACGAGGAAGTGGTTCTGGAGAAGAACCCGAACTACTGGGGCAAGGCAACCAACGTAGATAAATACATCATCAAGATCCAACCGGATTCCAACACCCAGATGATGACTCTGTCCAGCGGTGATATCGATGTGGCCATGAACATGACTGACGATACCATGGAAGAGCTGCAGGGCGCTGACGGTATCGAGATCATCAATGGCGCTACCAAGACCGTAGGCTTTGTGATGATGAACATGAATGAGACCTATAGCGGTCCCATGGCAAATCCGAAGGTACAGCAGGCAGTCCGCAAGGCTCTGGACTACACCGGAATCCAGACCATCTGCGGCGAGGGTACACTGACGCCCTATGACATCATTCAGGTGGGCTTCATGGGAAGCAAGGGTGAGAGAGCGGCGGATTACACCAACGTGGAAGAGGCAAAGGCTCTGCTGGCTGAGGCTGGTTACGCAGAGGGCTTCGATGTAGACATGACCGTATGCGATCTGGATATGGAGGGCGTACTCCTGTCTGACCTGGCCCAGAAGGTAAAGGACGATCTGGCACAGATCGGTATCAATGTAAATATCGTAGCGCAGCCCTGGGCAGCAGGCTACGGCGACGCTTACCGTGACGGAACCCTGGGCTTTACTGTAATGTATTGGGGAACCGATTACAACGACCCGAACGTACAGCTGGAGTTCCTGCCGGGCGGAGTGGTAGGACTTCGTGCAGGCTGGACGGCTGATATGAATCAGGAGTTGGCAGACATGTATCAGGAGACCATGGCGGCCACCGACAACGACGCACGTATCGCGGTTCTGGAGAAGATTCAGGACGCCATGTACGAGGACGGTCCGTTCGTTATGATCGCACAGGCACCGGCACATATCGCTTACAACACCAGACTGAGCGGCGTAGGTATCTCCGATCCTTACGCGCTTGATCTGACACTGATTAACATTCAGTAAGCTTCAGAAATACAGGACAGCTCTTGCGGACGGAGGGGATTTCTCTTCCGTCCGAAAGCCGTTTTTCGGAAGCGGCGATTCCGAAGGCAGATATTGTCGTGAACGGCTGACGCACTCTGGACAGAGTGGAACGGCAGCGCTGACGAAAGTACCTGTCCTCCGTGGGAAATGGAAACGGGGCCGTGAGCGGAGCACGGCGGAAATAAGAAAAACGAGGTGGAATATGGAACGTCTGAAATTTATAGGAAAGAGACTGATTTATCTGGTCGTTATGCTCTTCGGCGTGGCCACCCTGGTATTTATTCTGACGAAAATGATACCGGGCGACCCGACCGTGGCGAACTTAAGCCAGAGAGCCTTAAATGATCCCGAGGTTGTAGCAGCCTATCGGGCCAAATACGGACTGGATCAGCCGGTCTTTGTACAGTATATCCTGTATATCAAAAATCTGCTGCATCTGGATCTGGGTACGTCTATCCGTACCAATAAGCCGGTGCTGGATGAGCTGGCCAGATGCTATCCGGCGACCATTGAGCTGGCTTTATTTGCGATTATTCTGGCGGCGGTCTTAGGTATCCTGTTCGGCGTCATTTCCGCCATGAAACGAAACAGTATTCTCGATCAGGCGGTGCGCGCCCTGTCCGTGACCGGCGTCAGCATCCCCAGCTTCTGGTTCGCCCTGTTAGTGCTGTATTTCTTCTATTATAAATTACATATTTTCCCGGGACCGGGCCGTTTAAGCAACAGCTTTTCCGCTCCGGCCACAGTGACGGGTATGTATGTCATCGACAGCCTCATCGAGGGAAATCCGGCCAAGGCGCTGGACGCCCTGCAGCATCTGATTCTGCCGGGACTGGTGCTGGCGGCCTTTACCATGGGCCTGATTACCAGAACGACCCGGTCGAACCTGCTGGATGTCATGTCCACTGATTATATCCGTACGGCCAGAGCCAAGGGCTTAAGCCGTGTGGGACTAATTGTACGCCATGCCCTGGGCAATGCGCTGATTCCGGTGCTGACCGTCATCGGCCTGGGTCTGGGAAATCTCTTAGGCGGCATGGTACTGGTGGAGACCATCTTTAACTGGCCCGGCGTGGGACAGTTTGCCTATGAGTCGGTGCTTTCCGTGGATTATCCGTCCATCATCGGAGTGGCACTTCTGATAGCTTTGAATTACATGGTGATCAATACGGTCGTGGATATTCTCTATGGCGTCATTGACCCGAGAGTGAGGTGCAACGGATGATTCGTTCAATCAAAAAAATGTTCAAATCCAACTATTTATTTACTCTGGGCGTTGTCATCTGTCTGGCCTGGATCCTGCTGGCGATTCTGGCGCCGGTTATTGCGCCCTATGACCCCATTGCCCAGGATCTGACCCTGCGTCTGCAGGCGCCGTCGGCGGAGCATCTCTTCGGTACGGACAACTTTGGCCGGGATATCTTCAGCCGCGTGATTTACGGCGGCCGGTATTCCCTGCTGGCAGGCTGCCTGACGGTGGTGATCGCGGGCGTCATCGGTACCTTTTACGGAGCCATCGCAGGCTACGTGGGCGGCTGGGTGGACAATGTAATGATGCGTCTCTCGGAGATGATTCTGTCCTTCCCGTCCCTGATTCTGGCCATGATCATCAACGCTGTGATGGGTTCCAACCTGTTCAACACCATGTTCGCTCTGGTCATCGTGGCCTGGCCCACCTACGCCAGACTCATGCGGAGCGTTGTCTTAAGCGTCAAGGAAAATGAATATGTGACCGCTTCCGAGGCGCTGGGCGCGTCCCGGCTCCGGATTCTGTTGAAAGAAGTTATCCCGAACAGTATCAGCTCCGTATTGATTATGGCGACCACCGATATCGGAAATCAGATCCTGATGTTCTCGACCTTAAGCTTCTTAGGCCTTGGCTCCGCGCCGCCTACGCCCGAGTGGGGCATGATGGTGTCCGACGGTGTGGGCTACTTCAATAAATTCTGGGTGGCAGGCTTCCCGGGACTGGCGATCTTTACCATGGCCGTGGGCGCGAACTTCATCGGCGACGGTCTGCGGGATCTGCTGGATCCGAAGCTGAGAAAGCAGTTTTAAATGGCAAGAGAGGAGACGGAAGTTATGTTAAAAGAGAACAGAGTAAAACGTGTGCTGGATGCGTTAAAGGAAATGGGCTTAAGTCAGATGCTGATCGTGGATCCCATGTCCATCTACTATCTGACCGGCGTATACATCGCGCCCTTCGAGCGTTTCTACGCCCTGTACCTACGAGCGGACGGAAAGCATGTGTATTTCCTGAACAAGCTGTTCACCGTACCGGAAGAGGTGGGTGTGGAGAAGGTCTGGTATGACGATACGGATCCGGCAGCCGAGATTGTGGCGAAGTATCTGGATCACGATCAGACACTGGGCGTGGATAAGGATCTGACTGCTCGTTTTCTGCTTCCTTTGATGGAAAGGAAAGCGGCCACAGGTTTTGTCAATGCGTCTCTGGCGGTGGACAAGACCCGCGGCGTCAAGGATGCCGGGGAGCAGGAGCTGATGCGCGTCTCTTCTGATATCAATGATAAAGCCATTGCGAAGTTTAAGACCCTGATTCATGAGGGCGTCACCGAGAAAGAGGTGGCTGAGCAGACACTGAAAATCTATCAGGATCTGGGAGCCGACGGCTTTTCCTTCGAGCCCCTGGTGGCTTTTGGAGCAAATGCGGCGGATCCCCATCACGCGCCGGACGACACTGTGGTGGAGCCGGGCGACTGCGTGCTCTTCGATGTAGGCTGCATCAAGGATGGCTATTGCTCTGACATGACCCGTACCTTCTACTACAAGGAGGCCAGCGAGCAGCATCAGCTTGTATACAATACGGTGCGCCGGGCCAACGAGGCCGCTATCGCGAAAATCAAGCCGGGTATTCCGCTCTGCGAGCTGGACAAAACAGCCCGGGATCTGATCACCGAAGCGGGCTACGGACCCTATTTCACCCATCGTCTGGGTCATTTCATCGGCCTTGGGGAGCATGAGTTTGGCGATGTATCGTCCGTGAATACGGACAAGGCCGTTCCGGGCATGATTTTCTCCATCGAGCCGGGTATCTACCTGACCGGTGACACCGGCGTCCGGGTGGAGGATCTGGTGCTGGTGACCGAGGAGGGCTGCGAGGTGCTGAACCATTATCCGAAGGAACTGGAGATCATCGGTTAAGGAGAAATTAAAATGAATCCGATTGCTGTTTTATATATGAAAAACGGAAAAAAGATTGTGATAGAGCTGCTGCCCGAGGCAGCGCCCAACACAGTGAACAGCTTTATTTACGTGGCCTCCCGCGGTCTCATGGATCACCACGCCATCCAGCGCATCGTCCCGGGCAGCTGGATCGATGTGAGTTACACCGCCTTCGACAAAAAGGAAGCCCAGTATCTGATTCCCAACGAATTTGAGCTTCACCCGGAGATCACACCACTGGATTCCCATCCGGGCGCAGTCTGCATGGGCGGCTATGGCGCAGACGGCCTGGCCTCCTGCGAGTTCTTCTTCCCCCTGCGGGACTGCCCCGACCATAAGGGCGTCTATCCGGTCTTTGGCCGCGTCCTGGAAGGCATGGACGAAATCTACCGCCTGGAAAAGGTAAAAACCGTCCCCGTAGACTTTCCCATTCCCGGCGTGGAAGTGAACGAGCCCGTAGAACCGGAAATCATCGACCGTGTAGAGCTGGAGCTCCGCGGCCAGACCTATCCTGAGCCGATCCGCATGAAGGAGCAGAAGCTGCCGCCCTGCTGGAAATAAAAAGGAATACAGAAGAAAACTATGTTAGAATAAATATGATTTGCTGAAACAGACATCTATCGGGGAGGCGAAGACTTGACAAACATACTTCTGGTCGAGGACGACCGGGCGATTATCGAGAACTTGAGCGCGGTGCTGAAGGCGGAGGGCTTTCAGGTGCGGGCGGAAGCGGGGCAGAGGGAGGCTCTGGCGGCGCTTCAGGAGGAAAAATTTGATTTGCTGCTGCTGGACGTGTCCCTGCAGAATGGAAATGGGTTCGCGGTGTGCTCGGCGGTGAAGGCCGAGTCGGATACGCCGGTGATCTTTCTGACGGCTTCAGGGGACGAGTTCAGCGTGGTGACCGGGCTTGACCTGGGAGCAGAGGATTATATCAGTAAGCCCTTCCGGCCAAGAGAATTGATTTCACGGATTCGGAGCGTGCTGCGCCGGTGTGGGAAAACCCAGTCGATTGTGGAAATTGGGGACCTGCGGGTGGATACGGTGCGGGCGTCCGTGACGAAGGACGGCGCGGACTGCTGCCTGTCGGCGCTGGAGTACCGGCTGCTGTTATTCTTTTTGAACCATAAGGGAATGGTACTGACCAGGGGACAGCTGCTGGAGGAAATCTGGGACGCCGCCGGGGAGTTTGTGAATGACAATACGCTGACCGTATATATCAAAAGATTGCGGGAAAAGATAGAGACGGATCCGCAGAATCCGACGATTATCCGGACGGTGCGGGGACTGGGATATAAATTAGAATAGAGGACACCTTGCTTTCTTAAATATAACTTTAGAGAATATTTTAAGTTAAAATAGAAGAGAAGAAAACACAATAAATATGGTGATACATAAATAGAAGTGTAATTTGATTAGTGTTTAAGATAAAAATAAACAGGAAGATATCAGGAGGAATCCATGCAATATCTGAGAGATAAGGAATTCAGAATGATCGTGCTTATATCGGCCTGCGTCGCTGCCATATCCGCAGCGGCAGGCCTTTTTCTTATGGGGAGAGGAGCTTACACAGCGGCGATTCTGCCGCCGGTCTGTGCCGGCGTTCTGCTGCCGGTTCTGTGGCTCGCCTTCACGCTGTGCCGCTACCGCCGTCTGGAAAAGCTGGCCGCGGACACGGATCGGATGCTTCACGGAGAGCGGGATCTGAATTTTACCCGGTATCAGGAGGGAGAGCTTGAGATTCTGGCCAATGAGCTGTCGAAGCTGCTGAATCGTCTGAGCGAGCAGGCCGATCATTTACAGGCGGAAAAGGGATACTTAAGCGATTCCCTGGCGGACATCTCCCATCAGCTGCGGACGCCCCTGACCTCCCTGAACCTGGTGCTGGCCCGCCTGGGCCAGGAGACCGACCCGCAGGAGCGTCGCAAGCTCCTCTACGAGGCCGGACAGCTCCAGGGCCGCATCAGCTGGCTGGTGGAGGCTTTGCTTAAAATCTCCCGTATTGACGCGGGTACCGCGGTCTTTGTACAGGAACAGGTAGAGGTACAGAAACTCATGGATAGCGTGCTGGAGCCCTTCGCCATCCCCATAGAGCTGCGGGAGCAGCAGGTGAAGCTGGACATTCCGGCAGAGATCGTATTTACCGGGGACTTCTCCTGGAGCTGTGAGGCGGTCAGCAATATTGTAAAAAACTGTATGGAGCATGCGGGCGAGGGCGGCGTCCTGACGCTGCGCGCTCAGGAAAATAGCCTCTACACCGAGCTGGTCATTGAGGATAACGGTCCGGGCATCGATCCGGAGGATTTGCCGCATCTCTTTGAGCGGTTTTATAAAGGAAAGTGTTCCTTCGGCTCAGGCATCGGCATCGGACTGGCCCTGTCGCGCATGATCATCAAACAGCAGAACGGCTCCATCAGGGGCGAGAACCGGGCGGAGGGCGGGGCCCGGTTTACGATTCGCTTCTATAAAGGTATTGTATAAAGTGACAAATCTGTCACCGGAAAGTCACGCTCCCGTCATCCGCACCCTGTATACTGAACCCATAAAACGGGAAACCGGCCGTCCGGGAGTGCTTCACGAACCACGGAAAGCCCCGCCGCGCCCATTTCTCAAGAGGAGGCAGACATGGAAGTCTTAAAAGCAGAACATCTCACCAAAGTATACGGCTCTGGCGAAAACGAAGTGCGGGCCCTGGACGACGTATCCTTCTATATCCAGCGTGGCGAATTCGTGGCCATCATCGGCCCTTCCGGATCCGGTAAATCCACCCTGCTCCACATCCTGGGCGGCGTGGATCGGCCCACCTCGGGCAGAGTCTACCTGGACGGCATTGACGTCTACGGTCAGAACGAGGAGCAGCTGGCCATTTTCCGGCGGCGGGAGGTAGGCCTGATTTACCAGTTCTATAACCTGATTCCGGTCCTGAACGTGGTGGAAAATATGACCCTGCCAGTGCAGATGGATGGCCGAAAGGTGGGAGAGGAGCGTCTGCAGGAACTCCTGAAACTCTTAAACCTGGAAGATCGGAAGAATCATCTGCCCAACCAGCTCTCCGGCGGCCAGCAGCAGCGGGTATCCATCGGAAGAGCCCTGATGAACGCCCCGGCCATCGTGCTGGCCGACGAGCCCACAGGCAACCTGGATTCCAGGAACAGTCAGGAAATCATGGAGCTCTTAAAGCTCTCCAACAAAAAATACAGCCAGACCCTGGTTATGATCACCCACGACGAAAATCTGGCCCTCCAGGCAGATCGCATCATCGCCATCGAGGATGGCCGTATTGCCAGAGACGAGGTGATCCGTCGATGAAGAACGTATTTACCAGACTGACGGCGAAAACCCTGAAGGCTAACCGGACCCGGACCATGGTTACGATCATCGGAATCCTGCTGGCTACCGCCATGTTGACGGCTGTCACTACCTTTATTTCCAGCCTGCAGCACTATATGCTGGAAAATGTGATTGCGGAAAACGGGGACTGGCACGGGGAAGCCATGCAGATTCCGGAGAAAAAGGTGGAAGAACTGGCCGGAATGAAAGAAGTCACCATGCAGGTCACCTGGCAGGAACTGGGCTACGCCCTGGACGGGGTGAAGCCGTCTTATCATAATAGTTCGGGGCTGCCCTATTACTATGTGGTCGGAATCGACGCGGATTTTGAGAAACAGATGCCTATCCGGGTGACGGAAGGACGACTGCCGGAAAATGACCGGGAGCTGATTCTGTCAGATCAGGCAAGATGGGCGCTGGAACAGAATGGAACACCGGTGGCGGTAGGCGATATCCTGTCTCTGGATCTGGGAGAGCGCCTGTTAAACGGCGAACGGCTGGGAGCTGAGAATCCGGTTGTATACAGAGATGAGGAAAATCCGGATATGGACGCGAGAAAAGAAGAACTTCAGATCCGGGAACCCAGAGAGTACACCGTGGTGGGCTACATGGAGGAGCCGTATTACGGATGGAACAGCGCCGGTTTCCTGTGCTTTACCCGGAAAGATACGTCTCCGGTGTCGGATTGCCTCTATACCAGCTTTTTTAAGCTGAAAAAGGGAGGGGATATCTATGAGTTTACCGATGCGTATCTGAACGATTACAGCGTTACCTATAACAGCGAGCTTCTTCGGACACAGGGAATCTCTGCGAACCGCGCGTTTATGCGTTTGCTTTACGGCATGTCCGTGATCCTGATTCTTCTGATTATGACGGGAGGTGTCTCCCTGGTGTACAATTCCTTTGCCATTTCGGTCAGCGACCGGACGAAGCAGTTTGGCCTGCTGGCGTCCATCGGCGCGACGCCCCGGCAGCTGCGGAGCATGGTATACCGGGAAGCGCTGATTTTAAGCAGCATCGGAATTCCTTTCGGCATCCTGTCCGGCATTGCGGGAATTGGCGTGGCTCTTTCCCTTACCTCCGGATCCTTTCGATATATTTATGAGGGAGAGATTCCCATGCGGGTTTACGTGTCCTGGCCGGCTCTTCTGACAGCGGCGTTGACGGCCCTTGTGACCGTATTGATTTCCGCCTGGATTCCGGCCAGACGGGCAGCGAAGATTCCGCCCATGGAAGCCATCCGGCTTTCCCGGGATATCCGGATTCCCGGACGGGAACAAAAAAGAACCCGCAAAACAGGCCGCTTCAGTCAGAAGCTGTTCGGGCTGCCCGCAGGGCTGGCGAACCGGTATTTTTCCAGGGCGAAGAAGCAGTACCGGGCGACGGTGCTGTCCCTGTTTATCAGCATCGTGCTCTTTGTGTCGGCCAGCTCCTATTCCACCTATCTGAAAAAGAGTCTGTTCGATGCGAAGGCGGTGCCGGAATATGACGTGTCGGTCTACGGTGTGCATGATCCAAAGCTTCGGCAGGAAATCGCGTCTGTGGACGGCGTGGAGCAGGCCCTGTATGTGCAGGAATGTTATCCGGATATTCTCTTGAAGCCGGAGCAGATGGATGAAAGCGCCAGGAAAGAGCTCTGGGAAATGGAGAAAGATGAGAACGGCTATTTTCGCCTGGACGGAGAACTGCTTGTGCTTTCCGATGAAGACTATGAGAAATGGCTGCTTTCCGCAGGGCTCGCGGTGCCGAAGGAAAAGGACGGACAGATACCGCTGATCATTGGAAATGAGGTCCGGGCCTATCATTCTGCCACAGGCCGTTATCAGACTGTGAAAACCCTGAAATCTGCCGGGGAACCGGTGACGATTATGCTTACCGATTATACCGCATGGCAGGAGGCCCAGGAAGAAGCGGACGGAGGGCAGGTGGATCAGGAGCCTTATCAGATTTCTGTCACAGGCTATGCGGCAAAACTGGTAGAAAGCGGCCCCATGAATCTCTTTGCCGGTGATATGGGACTGGGCATGGTAGTGTCAAAAAGCCAGCTTGCATCGCTACTCGGAGAAAAACTGGAAAGCTGTCTACCCCGGGGCTGTGTGTATCTGAAGGCTGCGAACCATCAGAAGGTGGCGGAGGAGCTAAATAAACTGATAGAAACGGTAGATACGGAAGAGTATCTCTATGTAAATGACGCGGCCCAGGAGCTTCGCGGCATGAAGAGCATGCTGATGACTGTCGATATCTTTGCCTATGGCTTCATCGCCCTCATCTCCCTGATTGCGGCGGCCAATGTGTTCAACACCATTTCCACGGGCTTTCTGCTGCGCCGGAGGGAGTTTGCGGTGCTGTCCTCCGTAGGCATGACGCCAAAGGAAATGAACCGGATGCTCAGCTACGAATGTGTCCTTTACGGACTGAAAGCGCTGCTTTACGGCCTGCCGGTGTCCCTTCTGGTGACCTGGGTCATCTACCGGGTGGTGGGATCCGGTATGGATACGGAATTCTATGTACCGGCGGCAAGCATCGTGGTTGTGATAGCCAGCGTATTTCTGGTGGTATTTTCCACCATGCTGTATGCGAAAAGCAAGCTCCGGAAAGCCAATATCATCGACAGTATCCGGCAGGAAAGCCTGTAAGGAAATGTCAGATCATAAGTTTTTTAGAAAAGTTTATGGAATCTTCATTGATTCTTCTGGCGTAAAATGCTATTCTTCTTAACATGAAAACGCCGAATGAGAGAGTTTGGCTCTGCGGCTGCGAAGCATGCGTAAGGAGCTGCCGGTGGCAGGTCCTGAAGAAGGACATGCTTCCGCCGCATTTTATTATGACAGGAGATAGCGATGAAAGAAGTCAAGAACAACAAGAAACCATTTATTTTTTATTACACCATCGTGATTGTCATCATGATTCTGTTAAATATGTTTGTCTTCCCGAAGGTTTTGAGCCCTACGGTAAAAGAAGTAGGCTACGACACCTTCCTGACCATGTTGGATAAGAAAGAAATCCAGCAGGTTCAGGTGGAGGATAATCAGATCATCTTTTCCGACAATGCGGATCCGGTAAACTACTATAAGACCGGCGTCTTCAACGACCCGGATCTGGTGAACCGTCTCCAGGACGCGGGCGTAGAATTCGGTACGGAGATCGTGGAGGAGGCCTCCCCCTGGATGTCCCTTCTGGTCTCCATGGTGCCTTTTATCATCATGATTGTCATCGGCCAGATGCTGATGAAGAACCTGAACAAGAAAATGGGCGGCATGATGGGCGGCAACGCCATGACCTTCGGCAAGAGCAACGCCAAGATTTATGTGGAGTCCACCACCGGCATCAAATTCTCCGATGTGGCGGGCGAGGATGAGGCCAAGGAGATTCTGACCGAGATCGTAGACTTCCTGCACAATCCGGCTAAATATACAGAGATTGGAGCTACCATGCCGAAGGGCGCGCTGCTTGTAGGCCCTCCGGGAACCGGTAAAACGTTGCTTGCAAAGGCGGTAGCAGGCGAGGCTAACGTTCCTTTCTTCTCTATTTCCGGTTCAGAATTCGTCGAGATGTTCGTGGGTATGGGCGCGGCCAAGGTCCGGGATTTGTTTCAGCAGGCCAATGAGAAGGCTCCCTGTATCGTTTTCATCGACGAGATCGATACCATCGGTAAGAAGCGTGACGGCGGCGGTATGGGCGGCAACGACGAGCGGGAGCAGACCCTGAACCAGCTACTGACCGAGATGGACGGCTTTGATGGCCGGAAAGGCGTTATGATTCTGGCGGCGACGAACCGTCCGGATTCCCTGGATCCGGCTCTGCTTCGTCCGGGCCGGTTCGACCGACGGGTTCCGGTGGAACTGCCAGATCTAAAGGGCCGCGAGGATATCCTGAAGGTTCACGCCAAAAAGGTTCATATGAGCGAAAGCGTGGATTTCAATGCCATTGCCCGGGCGGCAGCAGGCGCTTCCGGCGCGGAGCTGGCCAATATCATCAACGAGGCGGCTCTGCGTGCGGTACGCCAGAACCGGAAATTTGTGACCCAGAGTGATCTGGAGGAGAGTGTGGAGGTGGTCATCGCAGGCTACCAGAAGAAGAACAAGGTACTCTCCGATAAGGAGAAGCTGATTGTTTCCTATCATGAGGTGGGACACGCACTGGTGGCGGCACTTCAGACCCATTCCGCCCCGGTTCACAAGATTACCATTATCCCCCGTACTTCGGGCGCGCTCGGTTACACCATGCAGGTGGAATCCGGCGAGCATAACCTGATGACGAAAGAGGAAATCGAGAACAAGATTGCCACCTTTACCGGCGGCCGGGTGGCCGAGGAGCTGGTATTCCATTCCATCACCACCGGCGCGTCCAACGATATCGAGCAGGCTACGAAGCTGGCGAGAGCCATGATTACCCGGTTCGGTATGAATGACGAGTTCGATATGGTGGCCATGGAGACTGTCAGCAACCAGTATCTGGGCGGCGACACTTCCCTGGCATGCTCACCGGAGACTGCGACATTGATAGATAAAAAGGTGGTAGAAGTCGTGAAGGCCGAGCATGAGAAGGCCAGAAAGCTCCTGAGTGAGAATATGCCGAAGCTCCATGAGATCGCCAAATTCCTGTACGAGAAGGAGACCATCACCGGCGAAGAATTCATGGAAATCCTGAACCGCAAAGAGAAAGCACCGGCAGTAGCTGAATAAAAAAATATATAATAGGAAGAAATAGGAACAAGAAACACAAAGCAGACGTTCGAACAGAAAAATAAGTGGTGTTCGAACGCCTGTTTTGTGTTATAATAAGAAAAGACTAGAAAAACAGGGAGCATAACAGGACATTATGGCACGAGGCAGAAGAGGAAAAGGAAAAAATCAGGCGAAGAGGTTCCTGCTGGCGGTGATCGCCCTGGTACTGGCGGCAGTCTATCCGGTGCAGGAGCAACTGACAAAGGAGACGGGCGGAGCGGGCGTTTCAGATGGATCCACCCTGGAGGTGCATTATCTGGACATCGGACAGGGCGATTGTACCCTGATCCGACAGGGCAGCCACGCTATGCTTATTGACGCAGGCAACAACAGCAAAGGAACCCAGGTACAGGCATACCTGGAAAATCAGGGAATCGATCATCTGGACTATGTTATCGGAACCCATCCGGACGCGGATCACATCGGCGGCCTGGATGTGATTATTTACAAGTTCGACTGCGATGAGGTGTGGATGCCCGATTACAGCAAGGATACCCGGACCTACGACGATGTGATTCAGGCAGTGAAGGCCAAAGATTACCAGATTACCCACCCGAAAGCGGGAGACGAATATGCGTTGGGCGAGGCCCGGGTGACAGTGGTATGTCCGGTAAAAGACAGCTACGGCAGTAACGCCAATGATTATTCCATCGGTGTGCGGGTGCAGTTCGGTGAGAACAGCTTTTTATTTACAGGGGACGCCGAGGAGCATTCCGAGGAAGACATGACAGCCAGCGGGGAGAATCTGAATGCGGACGTTTACAAAGCAGCCCATCATGGCAGCCGTACCGCCAATACGGAGGACTTTTTAAAAGCCGTCGATCCGCAGTATGTGGTCTTCAGCTGCGGTGAGGGGAACACCTACGGACACCCCCATGCGGAGGTTTTAAACCGTCTCCGGGAAATGGGAATTCAGATTTTTCGGACGGATGATCAGGGTACTATAGTGGCCGTGTCAGACGGACAAACGCTCGCGTTTAACGCATCCCCGTCGGATAACTGGACGCCGGGAGAACCGAAAGGAAAGTAGAGGAAGAGGCAATGGAACAGATAGAAGATAAGAAACAATTCGCGGTGCTGATCGATTCAGATAATATCAGCGCAAAGTACGCGGCAAGCATTTTTAATGAGATTGAGAACTACGGATACGCGTCCTTCCGGCGGATTTACGGCAACTGGTCCGGTAAGTCCAATGGGTGGAAGGAGCAGGTGCTTCTGGAGAATTCCATCACGCCGGTCCAGCAGTTTTCCTATACCACAGGCAAAAACTCCACCGACATGGCCATGGTCATCGACGCCATGGATATCCTGTATTCGGGCAAGGTGGACGGCTTCTGCCTGGTGACCAGCGACAGTGATTTTACCCGTCTGGCCATGCGCCTTCGGGAGGAAAATATGTACGTCATCGGTATGGGGGAATCCAAGACGCCCATGGCCCTGACCAAGGCCTGCAATAAATTTATTCACCTGAATCTCATCAATAAGCAAGTGGGTGACGTGGAGACAATGTCCGCCATAAGCGGACAAAAGAAGGGAAGCAAGGCGGCAGAGGAGGAGCATACCAGTGCGGTGACGCCTCTTTCACAGATTGAGGACGCTATGATCTCCATCATCAACGACAATGAGAACAAGGGCAAAATTACGTATCTGGGCGAGCTGGGCAGCCGTCTGAACGATCGGTTTACGGATTTTGACGTACGTAATTACGGTTACACGAAACTGATGGTATTCCTGAAAGATACCTGCCCGAGGCTGTTCCTCTATCAGCTGGATTCGGCCTGTGCGGTGGGCCTGAACGATCAGTTAGACCGGGAAAAGCTGGAACAGGAGATTCGGGTATTCATTCAGAAAAACGGCGGGCAGGTGGACAATCTGTCCCTGATTTACGAGGAAATTCACAAGAAGCACAGTTCCTTTGATATCAAGGATTATGGTTACAGCCGCCTGTCCAGCTTCCTGCGTAGCATCCGTTCCCTTTCGGTCAGCGGCAACAGCGTCAGTATCCGGGAGAAAAAATAGCGGCAAATATCCGGAAAATAAAACAGCTGGAAAAAGCGCTTGACAAAATGAATTTTGCGGGGGTAAGATAGATGGCAAGTAATTAGCGGGTGACCGTAGGATTACGGAGGATATCAAAAGGAGGAAACTATTATGAAAAAGGTATTAAGCTTAGTTCTGGCTGGTTCCATGGTCCTTTCCCTCGCAGCATGCGGCGGATCCAAGGATACCGCAAGCACAACAGACAGCTCCGCAGCTTCTTCTGCTGAGGCGTCAGGAAGCGACACATTTAAGATCGGCGCTACCGGCCCGATTACCGGCGGCGCTGCTATCTACGGAAATGCTGTAAAGAACGGTATTCAGATCGCAGTTGACGAGATCAACGAGGCAGGCGGAATCAACGGATATCAGATCGACTATAACTTCCAGGATGACGAGCATGACGCAGAGAAGGCTGTCAACGCTTACAACAACCTGAAAGACTGGGGCATGCAGGTTCTCATCGGAACCACCACCAGTGCTCCGTGTATCGCAGTTGTTGAGAAGACTCATGCAGACAACATGTTCCAGATTACACCGTCCGGAACAGCAGTAGAGTGCGTACAGTATGACAACGCATATCGTATGTGCTTCTCTGACCCGACACAGGGTACCGAGTCCGCAAAGTACATCGGCGAGAACGGAATGGCACAGAAGGTAGCTGTTATCTACGACAGCTCTGACGTATATTCCACAGGTATCTATGAGGCGTTCGCTGCAGAGGCAGAGAACCAGCCGTTCGATATTGTATCTGTAGAGGCTTTTACAGCTGACGCGAAGACAGACTTCTCCGTACAGGTTCAGAAGTCCAAGGACGCAGGTGCAGACCTGCTGTTCATGCCGTTCTACTACACAGAGGCTTCTCTGGTACTGGCAGAGTGCAACAAGCAGGGCTATGAGCCGACCTTCTTCGGCTGCGACGGTATGGACGGAATCCTGGGCGTGGAGAACTTCGACACCGCTCTGGCAGAGGGTCTGACTTTCCTGGCTCCGTTCGTAGCAAAGTCTGAGGATGAGCAGGTACAGAGCTTCGTATCCAAGTACGAGGCAGATTACGGCGAGACTCCGAACCAGTTCGCGGCAGACGCTTATGACTGCGTATACGTAGTAAAGGCTGCTATCGAGGCAGCAGGCGCTACACCGGATATGAGCGTATCCGATCTGTGCGACGCGATGAAAGAGGCTATGGCTTCCGTATCCTACAGCGGTATCACCGGCAAGGATATCACCTGGGGCGAGGATGGCGAGCCGAACAAGGCTCCGCTGGTAGTTAAGGTTGTAGACGGAGAGTACACAGAACTGTAAGCTCAGGCAAAGATTCACAGACGCTGTTCCGCAAGGCGTTTTACTGTGAACGCAGTGAACAGGAAAACAACCCAACGAGGGGATTCTTCACAGGGATCCTCTCGTTTTCGCTTTTTCTGTCTGAGGTCAGAAAAGGCAGCCGACACGCAAAAGTTTTTGGAAATACGCCGTGTTAGCACAATAAAGTGTTGTATGAGCAGATCTTCTATGCTATAATAGAACGCAAAACTCGTCAACAGACAAAAAGAAGAGGTGTTATGTATGATAGGATTCATATCCTACCTGGTGAATGGAATCAGTCTGGGAAGCGTATACGCGCTGATCGCGCTGGGCTACACTATGGTATATGGAATTGCGAAGATGCTGAACTTCGCGCATGGAGATGTAATTATGATCGGCGCTTACGTGGCGTTTACCGCAGTCAGCGGTATGGGAATGCCGCCGGTAGTGGGCGTCCTGCTTTCCGTTGTGGCATGTACAGTCCTGGGCGTTCTGATTGAGCGGATTGCCTATAAGCCACTGAGAAAGGCTTCCAAGCTGGCCGTGCTGATTACCGCCATCGGTGTCAGCTACTTCCTGCAGAACGTAGCACTTCTGATTTACGGAGCAAATACCAAGTCCTTCACTTCGGTCGTGACCATCCCGGCTCTGAAGCTGATGGACGGCAAGCTGGTGATCTCCGGCGAAACCATTGTGACTGTAGTGGCCTGCCTGATCATCATGGCCGGACTGATGACCTTTATGAAATATTCCAAATCCGGCCGCGCCATGCTGGCCGTATCCGAGGACAGCGGCGCAGCCCAGCTTATGGGTGTCAATGTCAACGCGACCATTGCCCTGACCTTCGCCATTGGTTCCGCCCTGGCGGCCATCGCGGGCGTACTGATGTGCTCCTCCTATCCGGCCCTGACCCCGTACACCGGCTCCATGCCTGGTATCAAGGCCTTCGTGGCAGCGGTATTCGGCGGTATCGGATCCATTCCGGGAGCCTTCATCGGAGGCATTCTGTTGGGCGTCATCGAGATCTTAAGCAAGGCTTATATTTCTTCCCAGCTGGCAGACGCCATTGTGTTCGCGGTATTGATTATCGTACTGCTTGTGAAGCCTACCGGACTTCTGGGTAAGCAGATTCAGGAGAAAGTGTAGGTGAAGAAGATGAAGAAAATAAACAAACAGCTCCGCAGCAATCTGATTACATATGGAATCGTCGTTGCAGCATATATTATCGTTACCCTTTGTATGCAGGCGGGAATGATTTCCAGTCTTTTACAGGGGCTTCTGGTTCCCCTGTGCGTATACGTGATTCTGGCCATCTCCCTGAACCTGACCGTAGGTATCCTGGGAGAGCTGAGTCTGGGACACGCGGGCTTCATGTGCGCCGGAGCCTTTTCCGGAGCGCTGTTTTCCAAGATCACGGCTGACATGATTCACCCGGCGGGGCTTCGGTTCTTCCTGGCACTTCTGGTGGGAACTGCAGTAGCCGCGCTGTTCGGCTTCCTGATCGGTATTCCGGTACTTCGTCTGAAGGGCGACTACCTGGCCATCGTAACCCTGGCCTTCGGCGAGATCATTAAAAATGTGGTCAACGTCGTATTCCTGGGCCGCGACAGCGCAGGCTTCCACGTATCCACCAAGGACAGCATGTCCTTAGGCCTGGAGCCGGGCGGACAGGTGCTCATCAAGGGGCCCCAGGGAATCACCGGAACCCCCAACGATTCCACCTTCCTCATCGGAATCATCCTGATCCTGGTGACCTTATTTATCGTCATCAACCTTATCAATTCCCGTACCGGCCGCGCCATCATGGCCATCCGTGATAACCGCATCGCAGCCGAGTCCGTGGGAATCGACATTACGAAATACAAGCTTCTGGCCTTCAGTGTATCTGCGGCACTGGCAGGAACCGCAGGCGTGCTCTACGCCCACAACCTGTCTACGCTGATTGCGTTGCCGAAGAACTTCGGCTACAACATGTCCATCATGATTCTGGTATTCGTGGTACTGGGCGGCATCGGCAATATCCGCGGCTCTATCATCGCGGCTGTGGTACTGACCCTGCTTCCGGAGCTCCTCCGTTCCCTGAACGACTACCGTATGCTGATTTACGCAGTCGTCCTGATCGCGACTATGATCTTCACATCCAGCCAGGGAGGCCAGGAGATTCAGGAGCGCATTAAGGCGTTTTTCAAACGCGGCAAAAAAGCAGAGGAGGTAAAATAAGATGGCATTACTGGAAGTAAAGAATCTTGGAATCTCCTTTGGCGGACTTCGCGCCGTGGATGATTTCCATATGGAGATAGAACAGGGACAGCTGTACGGTCTCATCGGCCCCAACGGCGCAGGAAAAACCACCGTATTCAATCTGCTGACCGGTGTCTATCAGCCCACCGACGGCTACATCATGCTGGACGGTGAAAATATTACCGGCAAGAAAACCATTGAAATAAACAAGCACGGCATCGCCCGTACCTTCCAGAACATCCGTCTGTTCAACGAACTGACGGTTCTGGACAATGTAAAGGTCGGACTGCACAATCATCACCAATATTCTACCCTGACCGGTATCCTTCGTCTGCCGAAGTACTATAAAGTGGAGAAGGAGATGAATGAGCGGGCCATGGAGCTTCTGAAGGTCTTTGATCTGGATAAAGAGGCTGATTACAAGGCGTCCAACCTGCCCTACGGCAAGCAGAGAAAGCTGGAAATCGCAAGAGCACTGGCCACAGACCCGAAGCTGCTGCTTCTGGATGAACCGGCAGCCGGTATGAACCCCAACGAGACATTGGAACTGATGAAGACCATCCGCTTCGTGCGGGATAAATTCCATATGACGATTCTTCTGATTGAGCACGACATGAAGCTAGTATCCGGTATCTGTGAGAAGCTGACCGTCCTGAACTTCGGTCAGGTACTGACAGAGGGACCGACAGCAGAAGTGCTGAAAGATCCGAAGGTAATCACAGCTTACCTTGGAGAATAGGAGGAATCGAATTATGGCAATGCTGGAAGTAAAAGATATACAGGTATATTATGGCATGATACAGGCCATCAAGGGAATCTCCTTCGAGGTAAACGAGGGTGAAGTCATCGCACTGATCGGAGCCAACGGCGCGGGGAAAACCACCACCCTGCAGACCATCACCGGCCTGATCGCCCCGAAACACGGCGAGATCCTCTTTGAGGGACAGGATATCACCAAAGTCCCGGCTCACAAAATCGTATCCATGGGAATGGCCCACGTCCCCGAAGGCCGCCGCGTCTTCGCGCAGTTAAGCGTTTTAGATAACCTGAAGCTGGGCGCATTTACCAGAAAAGACAAAGAAGAAATCGAGGAAACCCTGCTTCGTGTATACAAGCGTTTTCCGAGACTGGAAGAGCGTAAAAACCAGATGGCCGGTACATTATCCGGCGGCGAGCAGCAAATGCTTGCCATGGGCCGCGCCCTCATGTCCCACCCGAAGATCATCCTGATGGATGAGCCCTCCATGGGTCTGTCCCCCATCTTCGTAAACGAAATCTTCGACATCATCCGCGAAGTAAGCGAAAGTGGCACCACCGTTCTGCTGGTAGAGCAGAACGCAAAGAAGGCGTTGTCCATCGCAGACCGCGGCTACGTCCTCGAAACCGGCAACATCGTCCTGGAAGGCGACGCCAAGATGCTCCTGGACAACGACCAGGTGAAGAAGGCATATTTAGGAGAATAACTAAAAAAATCCCGTGTGGCATTTGCCACACGGGATTTTTGATTACAAATTTATTTCGCCTGCTCCAGCGCCAGAGTCTTAGTCGTAGCGTCGCAAACCTCAGTCGGTCCGTAGTACTGGATAGCACCCGGATAAACAAAGCAGGTTTCAAGAGCCCACTGCTCACGATGAGCCTCGAAGAACTTGAACGGAGCGCCGTCAAGCTCAACCAGAGCCTTCTTAATAACCGGCTTATCCTCGCCGTGTCTTCTCTCGATGTTCATCATCTTGGTAATTGGCATACCGCCTGCAACCCACTCATTAGCCGGCTTGGACAGATTGGAAACCTTGGACAGGTATCCGTTGTAGCCATACTGAATCAGCATGAATGCGTTGTAACCCAGAGAGTAGCAGTAATCGGAATCGAAGTTGGACGGGAATGCGCATCTTCCTTCATATCCCAGGAAATGATGCAGGGCGCTGAACTTACCATTGTAGGTGCCTGCAGCCTTTCTCTCAGCCAGCTTTGCCGCAACCATGGAGGAGAACAGCTTTTCAGACTCGATCAGGGAAACCTGAACGTTACCATGCGGGTCGCGCTCCATGAACAGCTGCTGCTGAATTGCCTGCGGCAGGATAGCGAATACAGCCATGGACTCCTTGGTCAGACCCTTCTCAATAAATGCGTACTTCTCAGCCCAGGTAGCCAGAGCGTTGAACTCGTCAGCTTTGCTGCCGGCCAGAAGCTCGTTGATCTCCTGAATCAGAACGGAGAACTCCGGAACAAACTCAACCACACCCTCCGGGATGATAGCTACACCGAAGTTCATGCCCTTTGCTGCTCTCTTCTCTACAGAGTCTGCAATGTAGTCAGCGATCTGGGACAGAGACATCTTCTTCTCTGCGACTTCCTCAGAAATCAGGCAGATGTTCGGCTGGGTCTGCAGTGCGCACTCCAGAGCTACGTGAGAAGCGCTTCTTCCCATAACCTTTACAAAATGCCAGTACTTCTTAGCGGAGTTTGCGTCACGCTCGATGTTACCGATGATCTCGCTGTAGGTCTTGGTAGCAGTATCGAAACCGAAGGAGCACTCGATATCCTCATTCTTCAGGTCGCCGTCGATGGTCTTCGGGCAGCCGATAACCTGTACGCCGGTGTTGTGTGCTGCAAAGTACTCAGCCAGAACTGCTGCATTGGTATTGGAATCGTCGCCGCCGATGATAACAACTGCGGTTACGCCATGCTTCTTGCAAACCTCGGAAACGATAGCGAACTGCTCCTCAGTCTCCAGCTTGGTACGGCCGGAACCGATGATATCGAATCCGCCGGTATTTCTGTATGCGTTAATGAACTCATCGTCGAACTCTACATAATCATCGTTGATCAGTCCGCTGGGGCCGCCCTTGAAACCGTACAGTACGTTCTCCTTGTTGGTAGCCTTCAGTGCGTCGTAGAGACCGCAGATAACGTTGTGTCCGCCCGGAGCCTGTCCGCCGGAAAGGATAACGCCTACTACCTGCTTCTTGGGAGCAGAAGTGTTCTGGCCCTTCTCGAAGGTGATTTCCTTCTCACCGTAGGTGTTCGGGAACAGCGCTTTGATCTTGTCCTGATCCGCTACGCTCTGTGTTGCTTCGCCTTCTTTTACGCAAATATCTGCGATGCCGTTTCTGAGCATGCCCGGAAGCTTCGGAGCGTACTCATATCTGGCTTTCTGTAAAGCTGAAATTTCCATAACAAAAATCTCCTTTATAAAATATTGTAAAACATAGTTCGGTTCGATTTTAATATATTTTCGGAGAAAAGTAAACAAGTACCGGGGAAAAAGTGCAGGATTTTCGGGAGAAATAGAAATATGGGAAAAATTTTATGAATAGTCCTTGCCAGACGGACAAAAGTATGCTATAGTCAGTACTGTCGAAAAACACAAATCGATGAACTCTGGAGAGTCTCAGGTAATGAGCGCCGAAGGTGTAACACAGACGCAGGTTCGGAAAGGAGCTGCAGCTGTCTATCTCTCAGGCAAAAGGACAGGGCTTACATAAGCGTAAATGTTCTAACTCTTTGGAGGGCTGATTGAGAAATCAGCTCTTATTTTTTACGAACAAAAGAGAGGGAAAAAGCAATGTTGGAATTTGTGAAAGCAGTAAATGAATGGATGTGGGGCTTGATTTTACTCATCATCCTGTGCGGTACGGGAATCTTCTTTACGATCCGCCTGAAGTTTATCCAGGTACGGAAGTTCGGAGAGGGCTGCCGCCTTGTATTTGGTCACTTTAAGTCATCCGGCGGGGAGCGGAAGGAGGGCGAGATGACTCCGTTCCAGTCTTTGGCCACAGCCATAGCGGCTCAGGTAGGTACCGGTAATCTGACCGGCGCGGCTACGGCGCTGATCGCCGGAGGCCCGGGAGCCATCTTCTGGATGTGGATCAGCGCGTTCTTCGGAATGGCTACGATTTACGGCGAGGCGACACTTGCCCAGGAATATAAGACCAAGAAAGACGGAGAAGTGACCGGAGGACCGGTTTACTACATCCATCAGGCATTTAAAGGAACCTTTGGACGGGTGCTGGCCGTGATTTTCGCCATTTTTATTATTCTGGCCCTGGGCTTCATGGGCAATATGGTACAGTCCAACTCTATCGGCGCAGCATTTTCCGGCGTCTTTGAATCCCGGAATATCAATATCCCGCCGGTAGCCATTGGTATCATTCTGGCTGTGATTGCGGCGTTTATCTTCGTGGGCGGCACCACCAGATTGGCGGCAGTGGTGGAGAAAATCGTGCCGTTTATGGCGGGCATCTATATTGTAGGCAGCCTGATTCTGATTGGCATGAACATCACCGCACTTCCGGGCGCGTTCAAAATGATTTTCGTGGGCGCGTTCAATCCGACCGCGGTAGTCGGCGGTGCGGCAGGTATCACCGTGCGGGAAGCCATCCGTTACGGCGTGGCCCGTGGACTTTTCTCCAATGAGGCCGGTATGGGTTCCACGCCCCACGCCCACGCGCGGGCAGCGGCGAAGAATCCCCATGAGCAGGGACTGACAGCTATGATCAGTGTGTTCATTGATACATTTATCGTACTGAACCTGACCGTATTCTCTGTGCTGACCACCGGAGCCATGGATTCCGGCAAAGGCGGTATCGCCCTGACCCAGGAAGCATTTATGAGAGGCTTCGGAAGCTTCGGCGACATTTTCGTAGCGATTTGTCTTCTGTTCTTCGCCTTCTCTACCGTGCTGAGCTGGCATTTCTTCGGACAGATTAACGTGCAGTATCTGTTCGGTAAGAAAGCAGTCAAGGTTTACTCCATCATCGTTGTAGCCTTTATCATCGTAGGCTCCACCCTGAAGGTAGACCTGGTATGGGAGCTGGCTGATTTCTTCAACGGTTTGATGGTTATCCCGAACGCCATGGCGCTTCTGGCCTTGAGCGGCGTGGTTGCGGGAATCAGTAAAAAATACGGAAAAAAATAAAATGAAAAAGTCCACCGTCGGCAGCGAATATATTACGATGCCGGCGGTATTTTTATGCTTTCAGGGCGGAAAAGAGAAATCTTACGCAATCCCTCATTGAAATAGGGTGGGAATGTGTGATATACTAAATCTAGTATTGAGCAGTGCGTGCGCTGCGGACTAAAAGGAGATCCGAACATGAAACGAGTATTATTGAAATTAAGCGGTGAGGCTCTCGCAGGTGAGAAGCACACGGGCTTTGATGAGGCTACGGTTCTGGGCGTGGCGAAGCAGGTCAAGACCCTGGTGGACGATGGCATTCAGGTGGGCATTGTCATTGGCGGCGGAAATTTCTGGAGAGGCCGTACCAGCGAGAATATGGAGCGTACCAAGGCGGACCAGATTGGCATGCTGGCTACGGTTATGAACTGTATCTATACCTCTGAGATTTTCCGTTCCGTGGGAATGAAGACGCAGGTATATACCCCCTTTGTATGCGGCGGTTTCGCAAAACTGTTTACCAAGGATGATGCAGTAGCGTTCCTGGAGGAGGGCGGCGTAGCGTTCTTTGCGGGCGGCACCGGACACCCCTATTTCTCCACAGATACCGGCACGACACTTCGTGCCATTGAGATCGAGGCCGACGTAATTCTGCTGGCAAAGGCCATCGACGGCGTATACGACAGCGACCCGAAGGTGAATCCGAATGCCAAAAAGTATGACGAGATTTCCATCGCTGAGGTGGTTGACAAGCGTCTGGCTGTGATGGATCTGACCGCTTCCATCATGTGTATGGAGAATAAGATGCCGATGCTGGTATTCGGTCTTGAGGGAGAGAACAGCATCGTAGACACTGTAAGAGGTAAATTCAACGGAACCAGGATTACCGTATAAAATAAATCGGAGGATTTCAACATGGATGAGAGATTAAAAGTATATGAAGAAAAAATGACAAAGTCTTACGACGCTATGATTCGTGAGTTCACAGCCATCCGCGCAGGCCGTGCCAATCCGCATGTACTGGACAAGCTGAAGGTAGATTACTACGGAACCCCGACCCCGATTCAGCAGGTTGGTAATATCTCCGTGCCGGAGCCCAGAATGCTGCAGATCCAGCCCTGGGAGAAGAGCCTGATTAAGGCCATCGAGAAGGCGATTATGACTTCTGATTTAGGTATCACGCCGTCCAACGACGGTACTGTGATCCGTCTGGTATTCCCGGAGCTTACCGAGGAGCGCAGAAAAGATCTGGTAAAGGATATCAAGAAGAAGGGAGAGGCTGCCAAGGTAGCTATCCGTAATATCCGCCGCGACGCCAACGAAGTATTCAAAAAGCAGAACAAGGCCAATGAGATTTCCGAGGATGATATGAAGGATCTGGAGACCAAGACCCAGAAGATGACGGACAAATACATTGCTGATATTGATAAGGCAGTGGATGAGAAGTCCAAGGAGATCATGACCGTATAAGGGTCTTTACGCCAAAAAATAAGAGGGGACGGGTGGTGTATTTGTGCTGCCCGTCCCATTGTGCGATTCAAGGACATTGTATACAATGCCGCAACAGACACACGGAGGAAGTAAAAATATGGAAAAAGATATCAAGATTCCGCAGCATGTGGCCATCATTCTGGACGGTAATGGCCGCTGGGCCAAATCCAAAGGCATGCCCCGCAATTACGGCCATGTCCAGGGAGCCAAAACGGTGGAAACCATCTGCCGGGAAGCCTGGAACATGGGCATCAAATACCTGACAGTTTACGCCTTTTCCACAGAGAACTGGAAGCGTCCCCAGGACGAGGTGGACGCGCTGATGAAGCTTCTGCGGAACTATATGAAGAACTGTCTGAAGACCGCGGAGAAGAATCACATGCGGGTTCGCGTGATCGGCGACAAGACCGGACTGGCGGAGGATATTCGGAAGAATGTGGCGGAGCTGGAGGAGGTGTCGAAGGATAACGACGGCCTGAATTTCCAGATTGCCATTAACTACGGCAGCCGGGACGAGATGGTACGAGCCATGAAGAAAATGGCGGCAGATCGGGATGCGGGAAAATTAAGCGCAGCGGATATCAGCGAGGAGACCTTTGCAGAGTACCTGGATACCGCAGGTATCCCGGATCCGGATCTGCTGATCCGCACCAGTGGGGAGCAGCGGCTGTCCAACTATCTCTTATGGCAGCTGGCTTATTCCGAGTTTTATTTTACCGATGTACACTGGCCGGATTTTTCCAAAGAGGAGCTGGAAAAGGCTGTTCTGGCATATAATAAGCGTGACCGGCGTTACGGCGGCGTAAGGGAGGAATAAGATGAAGTCGTTTTTTACAAGGCTGATAAGCGGTATTGTACTGCTGGCGATTATTATTTCCACCGGTATCGTGGGCGGCCCGGTGCTGTTCGGATTCACACTGCTGATTTCCCTGATTGGATACTGGGAGTTCCTGCAGGTATTTGGCCTGGAGAAAAAAGCGCCGGGTATCTGGGGCATGATTTTCGTGGTGCTTTATTACGGAACTGTATACATGGGCGAGGCTCTGAATCTGGCGGGTCCGCTGCTTCTGGTAGCTTTCCTGATGGTGCTGATGGGCGTCTATGTGGTGACCTTTCCGAAGTATAAGACCGATGAAATCACCGCGCCCTTTTTCGGACTGGTATATGTGGCGCTGATGCTTTCATTTCTGTACCAGACCCGTATGGTTCCCATTGAGGGAAAGAATACGCCTATCGTGTATTTCCTGATCTTTATCTGTTCCTGGGGCTGCGATACCTGTGCCTATGCGGTGGGTATGCTCATCGGGAAGCACAAAATGGCTCCGATTTTAAGTCCGAAGAAATCCATTGAGGGCGGCATCGGCGGTATCGTGGGCGCGGCGCTTTTAGGCGCCATCTACGGTATGATTTTTGACCTGGACATCCGGGGCTGCGTGATTCTGTGCGCGGCAGGCGGAGCAGTATCCCAGATTGGCGATCTGGCGGCTTCCGCAATCAAGCGAAATCATAACATTAAGGACTATGGACATCTGATTCCGGGTCATGGCGGTATTCTGGATCGGTTCGACAGCGTTATTTTTACCGCACCGATTATTTATGCGCTGACCCTGCTGGTGTTCAGTCGATAAGTTCCAAAAAACAATGAGGAGAATACGATGAAAAAAATAGCAATCTTGGGCTCTACAGGCTCCATCGGGACCCAGACCCTGGAAGTGGCGAGAAATAACGGTGATCTGGAGATTGTGTCTCTGGCAGCCGGAAGCAATATCAAGAAGCTGGAGGAGCAGATCCGGGAATTCCATCCCCGTCTGGTGGCAGTCTGGACCGAGGAAAAGGCGAAAGAGCTGCGCGACGCAGTGAAGGATCTGGATGTGAAGGTGGTATCCGGTATGGACGGTCTCATCCGGGTCTGCACTCTGCCGGAGGCGGAAATTGTCGTGACGGCCATCGTGGGAATGATAGGAATTGTTCCTACTATTGCGGCCATGAAAGCGGGAAAGGACATTGCACTGGCCAATAAGGAAACATTGGTAACCGCAGGGCATATCATTATACCACTGGCGAAGGAGACCGGCGTGAAGATTCTGCCGGTGGACAGCGAGCACAGCGCCATTTTCCAGTGCCTGAATGGAGAAAACCGCAGCCAGCTTAAGAAAATTCTGTTGACAGCCTCCGGCGGACCTTTCCGTGGAAGGAAGCTGGAGGATCTGAAGAATATCCAGGTGGAGGACGCCCTGAAGCATCCCAACTGGGCCATGGGCCGGAAGATTACCATCGATTCTTCTACTCTGGTGAATAAGGGTCTGGAAATGATGGAGGCCAAATGGCTTTTTGGCGTGGAACCAAAGGATATCCAGATCGTGGTACAGCCCAAAAGTATCATCCATTCCATGGTGGAATTTGTGGACGGCGCGGTGATTGCCCAGCTTGGCACACCGGATATGAAGCTGCCGATTCAGTATGCCCTGTATTACCCGGAACGGCGCTTCCTGCCGGGCGAGCGTCTGGATTTCTGGAAATTGCAGGAGATTACCTTTGAAAAGCCGGATATGGAAACGTTCCGGGGGCTGAAGCTTGCCTTTGACGCAGCGGCAGCGGGCGGTTCCATGCCCACGGTCTACAATGCGGCCAATGAGCGGGCGGTAGCCAAATTTCTGGATCGGAAGATTGCGTATCTGCAGATTCCGGAGATTATCGAGACCTGTATGGGACATCATACAGTAAAAGAGAATCCGTCTGTGGAAGAGATTCTGGATACAGAGCAGGCGGTATACGAATTTATCGAAAGCAGGTGGTAAGTTGAAGATTATACTTGCGCTTCTGATATTCAGTCTAATCGTGCTGTTTCATGAGTTTGGTCATTTTCTGCTGGCGAAGCGGGGCGGTATCGGCGTGACAGAATTTTCATTAGGCATGGGTCCCAGGCTTTTCAGCAAACAGATCGGCGAAACTCGGTATTCGGTGAAGCTTCTGCCTTTCGGCGGTTCCTGCATGATGGTGGGAGAGGACGGGGAGAGCAACGAGGAGAATTCCTTCGGCAGCAAATCCGTCTGGACCCGGATTTCCGTGGTGGCGGCAGGTCCCATTTTCAATTTTATACTGGCCTTCTTCCTGTCGCTTTTTATCGTCGGCAGCATCGGCTATGACGCGCCGGACATCGTGGCGGTCATGGACGGCTATCCGGCGGCGGAGGCGGGCATGCAGCCGGGAGACCGGATTGTGCAGATGAATAAGACACATATCCACGTGTACCGGGAGGTCAGTCTCTACGTGCAGATGCATCAGGGGGAGACTGTGACCGTGACCTATGAGCGGAATGGCCAGCGTCACGCGGTAACACTGGAGCCGAAAATGAGCGAGTATGGCACGTATCTGCTGGGCTTTCAGGGCTCCGGCATGCGGACAAAAGGAAATATTTTCCAGACGGTATATTACAGCGCTTATGAGGTGAAATACTGGATCAGCACCACGCTGAAGAGTCTGGCTATGATGTTCCACGGCCAGGTGAGCGCCGACGATATCTCCGGTCCGGTGGGAATTGTGAATACCATTGGAGAGACCTATGAGGCCAGCAAGTCGGACGGCGGTTTCTACGTATGGCTGAATATGCTGAATATTTCGATTCTCCTGTCAGCCAACCTGGGCGTGATGAATCTGCTGCCTATCCCGGCCCTGGACGGCGGACGGCTGGTGTTTCTCTTTCTGGAAGTCCTGCGACGCGGTAAACGAATCGACCCGGAGAAGGAAGGCATGGTGCATTTTGTGGGGCTGATGCTTCTGATGGCGTTGATGCTGGTGGTAATGTTCAATGATTTCCGGAATATTTTGTAGAAGCATTGAAAAAGGATGCTTCAAAAGGGAAAAAAATGCCGAGATGAACGGAAAACGGAAAATACGGACTGTGAGCAGATGTACCGAAGCATAAGAAAACGGGAAGGACTTTTGAGAGCCTTCCCGCTTTTGTTTGTCAATGCAATATTTTATAAAAGTACCATGGAAATGATCACGGTCAGGATTCCGCACACGCCGATGGCCAGGCCGCTCATGGCGCCCTCGGTCTCGCCAAGCTCAATGGCTTTCGAGGTGCCCACTGCATGGCTGCAGGCTCCAATGGCCAGACCGGCGGTAATCGGGTTCTTTACCCGGAAAAGCTTGATCAGATACGGGGCCAGGATGCTGCCCAGGATGCCGGTGAAGATCACCGCGATGACGGTCACCGGCACGATGCCGCCGTGGGTCTGGCAGACCTCCACCGCGATGGGAGTGGTGATGGATTTCGGAAGCAGGGAGGCAGTCATGGCCTCGTCCAGGCCGAACAGCTTGCAGAGCACATAGACGCTGCCCATGGAGGACAGAGAGCCCGCGGTGCAGCCCACCAGAATCGGGATGGCATTTTCCTTCAGAAGCTGAAGCTTCGTGTAGATGGATACCGCCAGGCAGGCTGTGGCCGGAGCCAGGAACATATTGATGACGGCGCCGCCTTCGTTGTAGCTGTCATAAGGAATGTCGAACACCAGCAGAATAATCACGATTATGAGGATTGCAATCAGCAGCGGGTTGCAGAAAGGCGATTTCAGCTTCTTCTGAAGCTTTTCTCCGGCCCAGAAGGCCAGAATGCTGAGCGCAATTCCGAAATAGGGGGAAGCCCAAAGTTCACTCATGACGGCCTCCTTTCCTGCGGGAAAGCAGATACATGGTAAAGCGCACGCTGCAAGCTGTGGCCGCAAAGGTAATAATCGTAGTCAGTACACAAATCAGCAGCAGGGGCAGCCAGTTGGCCTTCAGAATATCCAGATAATTGATGACATTCACGCCTGCCGGGATAAAGAAGAAAGCCATGTTGGCCAGCAGAAAGTCCGATTTCTCCCGGATATGGTCAATCTTCAGAAGTCCGGTCAACAGAAAAAGAAAGAGCAGAATCATACCGATGACGCTGGCCGGAAAGGCAAAGGGCAGAAAATGCTCAATCAGCACGCTTAAAGCGCAGATGGAGAAAATAATCCCCACTTGTTTGATGATTTTCATAACATGTCTCCTCATATGTCAGTTTTGGTCAAAACCGTTTCCTATCATACACCAAACAGGCGAATTGCACAAGATGATTTTTCTGTGCATAAGATAGGAAAAAAGAGACAGTATACAGGAGAATTTATGGTGGAAAAGATTGTACTCGACGCAGGGCACGGCGGAAGGAACCCAGGCGCTGCGTACCAGGGCCGCCGGGAGAGCGACGACGCCCTCCGCCTGGCCGTGGCAGTGGGAAATATTCTGGAAGAAAATGGATATGACGTGATTTATACAAGGACCACGGACGCTACCCAGTCGGTGGGACAGAAGGCGGCTATCGCCAATGAGGAGGGAGCCGACCTGTTTATTTCAATTCATCGGAACGCTTCGGATTATCCGGGACAGTACAATGGCGTGCAGACCCTGATTTATGATGATTCCGGCTTTAAAAAGGAGATGGCCGAGAATATCAACGCCAACCTGGAGGCATTGGGCTTCCGGAATGCGGGCGTGGATATCCGTCCGAATCTGGTGGTCTTAAACAGCACCCGGATGCCGGCCCTTTTGGTGGAGGCAGGCTTCATCGACAACGACAAGGATAATCAGCTGTTCGACAGCCGTTTCCAAGCCATGGCTCAGGCCATCGCCGACGGCATCATGGAGACTCTGGAGGAGCCGCCCATGGCGGCAGTGCCCGATCCGCCTGCGGACAGCAAAGACGACATATCCATGGCCGGCCAGCCGGAGGATACGCCTGCCCCCGCCGAAGAGCTCTACCGTGTTCAGGCCGGAGCGTATCGGGAACGTGAGAACGCCGAGAACCTCTTAAGCCTCCTGGAAAATGACGGTTTCCCGGCCTATATCATTTACCACGATGGACTTTACAAAGTGCAGATCGGCGCATACGCACGTCTCAGTAACGCCATCGCCATGGAGCGGGAGGTGCGGGAGAAGGGGTATAATACCTATATTACGACCTATTGATGTTCCAGAGGATAGCAGCCGGGGCGGTATGGAACGCTCCGGCTTATTTTGAGTTCCGGGAACACAGGAAAATCACACTTTCTACACCCATTCCTCACACCTTTTACAAAAAACAAACACATTCCCCCTTTACAATGAATATCAGTCAGCGCCGGGATTTAAGAGGCGCAGGAACTAGGCGTTTATGAAGGAGGATGAAGCGTGAAGCTGTGGAAGAAAAAGATGAAGGAATTTGGCATAGATTTTGAACAGTCAGAAGAGTTCGAAAAAAATGAAGAAATAGGGGACGCGGAAGAATTTGAGACAGAGGAGCCGGGAAAGGAACCTAAGGTTTTGGAAAAGCTGAAAGGCGCAGGCCGAAAAATCGGCGGCTTCGTAAAGAAGCATAAACTTTTGACCATACTTCTGGTACTGGTTCTGATTGCGGCTATTGTGGCAGGCGTCATCTGGCGGGGAAAAAGTAAGAAACCACAGATGCAGGCGATGACCATCGAAACAGCCCGGATAGAGAAAATGGATCTGACCAATTCGGTCAGCGTCACCGGAACCCTGGCTACGGCCAACGGCAAGACCGCCAGCACGACATTGAAGGATATTAAAGTCACCAAGGTTTACGTGGAGGTGGGCGACGAGGTGCAGGAGGGCGACATTATCTGTACCTTTGATTCCTCGGATATCGAGGACGCCCTGGCGGACGCGAAGAACAACTATGCGGTGAACCGGCAGTTGGATGCTTTGGATAATTATGAGACCCAGTACCAGGATACCGTTTCGGATGCGGAGGATAGTCTGCAGGACGCCAAGGATACCCGGGATGCCTATAAAAATGCGTATGCCAATGCCCAGACAGCCGAGCAGGAGGCGCTGGATAAGCTGAACAGTGTCAAAGCCCAATATGATACCGACAGCTTGAAAAATGCGTACGATCAGGCCGCCAGCGCCTTGAAAAGCGCCATTGAGGCAGTGGACAGTACCGTGACGATTACCGACCTGGAAAGTTATTTAAGCAGTGTAAACGGTTCCCTGCCGGAAAGCTGCAGCAGCGCATACAGCGCCTATCAGAACGCAAAAGCTGCTTACGGGGAGGCGCAGAAGGCTGTCAGTGAAGCGCAGAGCGCTTACGAGCAGACCCAGGCGGCAGCCAGCCAGGCTTACAGTGCTTACAGCCAGGCTCAGTCCGCCAGGGAACAGGCTCAGGATCAGTACGACAGCACCGTGGAGCAGGCAGAAAAGACCTATGAGAAGGCAAAATTACAGGATCAGCTGGTGAGTGACGACGATGCTCTGAACAAGATTGAAGATTATGAGGAGCAGCTTAGCGACTGTACCGTCTATGCCTCCATGTCCGGCACCATTACAGCCCTGAATGTGGAGGAGGATAACGTATTCGCGGGCGGTACCATTTACGAGATTCAGGATGTGCATAACTTTGTCGTGGACGCCACTGTAGACGAGTACAATGTGGTGAGTCTGGAAAAGGGACAGACGGCTTATGTGAAGACGGATTCTCTGGGTGACGAGGAGCTGGAGGGCGAGGTTACCTACGTGGCGCCCGCCGGAACTACTGGCCAGACTATGGGATCCAACAGCGGCACAGCTTCCTATGAGATTCAGATTACTCTGAAGGAATCTCAGGATAAGCTGCGGGCCGGTATGACTGCTTCGGTCAGCATTGCGCTGGAGGAGAGCAGGAACGCGCTGGCAGTGCCCTATGACTGCGTGCAGACCAATGCGGGCGGCGACAGTGTCATTTATGTAGATGACAATGGCGAGAAGAAAGAGGTCAAGGTAACGACCGGCATCGAGACTGATTATTATACGGAGGTTATCAGCGATGAACTAAGCGAGGGCATGACTGTATATTTGTCTACGCCCTTGCAGCAGAGCACAGGTAAGAGTGGTTCCGATGACGCTGGCAGTCAGGATGGCGTCACCTTCAACTTCGGAGGCGGCGGAGATATGGGCGGCGGTCCTTCCGGCGGATCCGGCGGACCGGGCGGCAGAGCATCCGGCGGCGGTGGCGCTCCGGGCGGATTCTAAGGAGGCGGCCATGACAGAAGAACAGAACATCATCGATTTAAGACAGATTGTGAAACGGTTTTATGTGGGCCAGCCCAATGAGCTGGAGATCCTGCACAGCATCGATTTACAGGTGAAAAAGGGCGAGTTTGTGTCCATCGTAGGCGCATCGGGTTCCGGCAAAACTACGCTGATGAATATCATCGGCGTGCTGGACCGCCCCACCAGCGGGGCCTACACCCTGGACGGTGTGGATGTTGCGGGCGCCAAAGACAAAGAACTGTCCGGTATCCGTAACCGGAAGATTGGTTTTGTATTCCAGACCTATAACCTGATCAGCCGTACCACGGCCCTCCGCAACGTGGAGCTGCCCATGATGTACGCAGGCGTGGGCAAAAAGGAACGTCAGGAGCGGGCAAAATACTATCTGGAAATGGTCGGCATGAGCGAGCGGATGACTCACAGGCCCGACGAGCTGTCCGGCGGTCAGAAGCAGCGCGTGTCTATTGCCCGGGCCATGACCAACGACCCGTCCATCATCCTGGCAGACGAGCCCACCGGCGCTCTCGATTCCGTTACCGGACGGAAAATCATGGATATTTTCCATAAGCTCCATGAGGAGCAGGGCAAGACTATCGTGCTGATTACCCATTCCAATGAGCTGGCCTCTGAGACGGAGCGCATCATCACCCTGAAGGATGGCTGCATCATCGGAGAGAGAAAGGGGAGTGGAGCGCCATGTTAATCGGAGAAAATATCATGCTGGCCCTGAACGGTCTCTTGGCAAATAAAATGCGCGCTCTTCTGACCATGCTTGGTATCATCATCGGCATTGGCTCAGTCATCGCTATCATGAGTGTGGGTAATTCCATCAGCAGTTCTGTGACCAGCTCCATGGAGGACATGGGCGTCAACAACATCACCCTAGGCGTGTCCCAGAAGAGTACCAGCGAGACCAGCACGGCGGATGGCCGGGTCTTCATGGGCTTTTCCCGGGGCAGCACCATGGATGACGAGGATTACATCACCGACGAGATGCTGGACGCCATGAAGGAGGAATTTGCCGATTCCATCCGTGAGATTCTCTTAAGCGAGTCCGCAGGAAGCGGCGCCGCCGAGGATGGGAACCTGACGGCAAATGTGACACTGACCGGCGTAAACACAGCATATCTGGAAAATGAGGATTTGACGCTGCTGGCAGGCCGTACCCTGACAGAGACCGACCAGACCAAAACTAAGAGGGTGGTGCTGGTATCCGACAAGCTGGCGGACAGTTTATTTGACGGCGATTACGACGCGGCAGTGGGCAGCGAAGTACAGGTCTATGTGAGCAACCGGTATTACAGCTACGCCATCGTGGGCGTCTACGAATACGAGGACAGTGGCTTCACCACAGAATCCGACGACGATATTTACACTTCCTTATATATGCCTCTGGAGGCAGCACGGAATCAGAATCATTCTACAGCCGGTTATTCACAGCTAACCATTGTGACGGCCTCCGGCGTGGATTCCACCAGCCTCTGCACGGAGCTGGAAAACTGGTTTAATAACAGCTATTACCGGAACAACGACAGCTTCGAAATCAGCGCTAGCAGCATGGAAAGTATGGTTTCCTCCATGACCAGTATGCTGTCTACGGTGTCCATTGCCATCTCCGTCATCGCAGGAATTTCCCTGCTGGTAGGAGGTATCGGTGTTATGAATATTATGCTGGTGTCCATCACGGAACGAACCCGGGAAATCGGCACTCGAAAGGCTCTGGGAGCCACAAACGGCTCCATCCGGCTTCAGTTTATCACAGAATCCATCGTTATCTGCCTGTTGGGCGGCTTCATCGGCATTGTGCTGGGACTTATTTTGGCGGCGGTAGCCACCAATGCCCTGGGCTACGCGGCGAAGCCCTCCGTGAGCGGTATCGTATTTTCCGTGACCTTCTCGATTCTCATCGGCGTGTTCTTCGGTTATTATCCGGCCAATAAGGCGGCAAAGATGAATCCGATTGAGGCGCTCAGATACGAATAGGAAGAAATAAAAGAAAAAGTCAACGCACCCAAAGTACGCCCGAAGGACGAAGTGTGCAAAAATGTAACAGAAAAAAGCTATTCTATGCCCTTGCGGGAAGGAGAAGGAAAACGTATAATAAAAAGGAGAATGCAGGAAATATCGAAAGAGAACGCCGGAAGAGAAAGTGAGACAAAGGAGGAGGTCACATGAACGGATTTCAGTATTACACACCCACAAAGGTAGTATTCGGAAAGGATACAGAACATCAGGCCGGAGCGCTGGTACGGGAGTTTGGCGGAACGAAGGTGCTGGTGCATTACGGAAAGGGAAGCGTGAAACGGAGCGGTCTTCTGGATCGGGTGTTTCAGTCTCTGGACGAGGCAGGAATTCCCTGGGTAGAGCTGGGCGGCGCAGTGCCGAATCCCCATCTGTCCCTGGTTCATGAGGGGATTGAGCTTTGTAAAAAAGAAGGGGTAGACTTTATTCTGGCAGTAGGAGGCGGAAGCGCCATTGATTCTGCCAAGGCCATCGGGTATGGCGTCAAATACGACGGCGAGGTCTGGGATTTCTATGAAAAAATCGCGGTGGCGAAGGACTCCGTCCCGGTAGGCGTGGTGCTGACTCTGGCAGCCACCGGAAGTGAAATGAGCAATTCCTCTGTCATTACCAATGAGGAGGGCTGGCTGAAGCGGGGCTACAGCAGCGATCTGGGCAGGCCAAAATTCGCGATTATGAATCCGGAGCTGACCTATACCCTGCCGGAATATCAGACCATGAGCGGCTGTGTGGATATTATGATGCACACCATGGAGCGGTATTTCTCCCATGAGATGAATACGGAGCTGACGGACAGTCTGGCGGAGGGTCTTTTAAAGACAGTGATGCATCAGGCAAAGATTCTGCTGAAAAATCCGCAGGATTATGACGCCCGTTCTGAGATTTTCTGGGCGGGAAGTCTGTCCCACAACGGGCTGACCGGCTGCGGCAGAGTGGGTGACTGGGCCTGCCATCAGCTGGAGCATGAGCTGGGCGGCATGTTCGATGTGACCCACGGTGCGGGACTGGCGGCAGTCTGGGGAAGCTGGGCACGCTACGTATATATGAATGACATTCCGCGTTTTGCTAAATTCGCAGTAAATGTCATGGATGTTCCGTATAATTACGCAGATCCGGAGAAAACTGTTCTGGAAGGTATTGAGGCGCTGGAAGATTTCTTCCGTTCCATCCATATGCCCACCAGCGTCAGAGAGCTTGGTGTAGAACTGACGGAAGCGCAGATTCTGGAGCTGGCCTACAAGTGCAGCCATATGGATAAGCGGACCATCGGCGGCATTCAGAAGCTGACCAGATCAGATATGGCGGAAATCTACCGGATGGCGAAGTAAATCTTGTACGAGTGGTACCCTGGCAGAAATGTCAGGGTATTTTTTTTGCATGGACAGTATGCAATCGGAGATTTGAAGCAGAGAGAAATATTATGTGCTGTGAATAAAGCGGAGGCTTGAAAAATCACCTGGAAAATGATACAGTAGCATCAGAATTTAAGTATAAGCAGGTGAAAAATTGGATACACAGGTAAGAAAACTAGACTATGACAACATCGATCCGGAGATTATGAAAGAGGCCGGCGACATCATCCGCGCAGGCGGATTGGTGGCCTTCCCCACCGAGACCGTCTACGGTCTGGGAGGAGACGCCTTGAACCCCCAGTCTTCTATGAAGATTTACGCAGCTAAGGGACGCCCCTCGGACAATCCTCTGATTGTACACATAGAAGAACGGGCGGATCTGTATAAAATTGCGAAGAAGGTTCCGGAAAAGGCAGAAAAAATGATGGATGCCTTCTGGCCGGGACCACTGACTCTGATTTTCCCCAAGACGGATCGGGTACCTTCCGAGACCACAGGCGGCCTGGATACGGTAGCAGTGCGGATGCCGAGCGACGGGATTGCGGCGGCCTTTATCCGGGCTGCAGGCGGTTTTATTGCAGCTCCCAGCGCCAATGTATCGGGTCGTCCCAGCACGACTACGGCAGCCCATGTGATAGAAGATCTGTCCGGACGGATCGAGATGATTCTGGACGGCGGCCAGGCAGTGATTGGCCTGGAATCTACCATTGTGGATATGAGTGTAGAGCCTCCGGTCATTCTGCGCCCGGGCGCCATCACAAAGGATATGATGGAAGCGGTTATTGGTCCGGTAGAGATTGATAAGGCGATCATCGCTCCGAATTCGGGCGTTAAGCCCAAGGCTCCCGGTATGAAATACCGTCATTACGCGCCCAGAGCCGACCTGACCATCGTAGAAGGCCCCAGCGATAAGGTTGTCGAGACCATGAACCGAATGGCTGCAGAGGCCGAAGAGAGCGGTAAAAAAGTAGGTATGATAGCCACCGACGAGACAAAGTCCCGTTATCCCCACGGCATCGTCATGAGCCTGGGAGCCCGCAGTAACGAAGAAGAGATCGCGCAGCACCTCTTTGAAGTACTCCGTAAATTCGACGACACGGATGTGGATTGTATCTTCTCCGAATCCTTCGAAGACGCCGCCATCGGTGCCGCCATCATGAACCGGCTGCTGAAGGCAGCAGGACATAAGGTAATTCACGTATAATACGCTGTATTTAGCATAAAAGATGCTGTAAAAACCAGAAACCAGGAGTGGTGGAGGAATTTCTTCTAAGATAGTGTCCGTGAAACGTCCGAACACTTCAGAAGAAAATCCTCCGCCGCTCCTGCTTTCGTCCGTCCGTTCTTACAAAACAAAAAAGCTTTCCAGATTCCTCTGAAAAGCTTTCATGATGCAGGAGATGGGACTTGAACCCACACAGCCTTGCGACTACAGGCACCTGAAGCCTGCGCGTCTGCCATTCCGCCACTCCTGCGAACAAATAGTATCTTATCAGAAAGTGTTCTTATTGTCAACACTTTTTTGAAATTATTTTCAAATTTGTAAATTTAAAAATCGGATAAAAAATTTTGAAAAAA
>OLRS01000494.1_pt1 | contig 45984 bp, 47 predicted proteins | sample 1673171 | NCBI WGS metagenome assembly OLRS01 (sample SAMEA3136762, study PRJEB25190) | human gut metagenome | biome: human gut; feature: human-associated habitat; material: faeces | place: Austria | collected 2013
ATCGTCCCGTCATAAGTTCCTCTATGGATCACTTCTTTTTCCCTCCTTTTATGCCGCCTCGCCGTCACACTTGACTACGAACCGGCGTGACACTGAGACAGTCACATATTGTTCGTAAATGTCCGGGTGGTCCAGCTTCAACCGTTTCAGATTATCCTTGTCGATACCAGGGGTTCGTATCGGATTGTAAGTGACGGTATAGTTCACCCCATCCTGCTGGCAAATGGCTTGGCAGCTTTTCCCCATTTTGGCAATGATGGCAGCCTTCAGTCGCTTCATATCTTCCTCGATTTCCTTTTTGCCGGCTTCTGCGCCTTTTTTCTGCTCCTGAAGCTGGAGAAAACGCATCAGCTTGGCCGTCAGAGATAAATCGAGTGACACAGCGGGGGCCTCCTTGTCAGCGGGGCCAGTGTACCGGCGCACGCTCTCGATCACGAGGTCTCCATCTTCGGTGTAAGGCGGCGGCGTTCTGGTAAGCACATGATTTTCCCAGAAATTCTGCTCCAGGAAAATCATCAGCTGCTCGGAAACCACGTTATCCACGGCTCCACGGGCTTCGCTGTTACCCAGCTTCTGCTTGGTCTGACCCTCGAACTGGGGCTCGCCGATCTTAATGCTGATGATGGCAGTCAGTCCCTCGCGGATATCATCGCCGTTCAGACTGGGCTCGCTGTCCTTCAGGAGCTTATTTTTCCGCGCGTAATCATTGAAGGTCTTGGTCAGCGCGTTTTTAAAGCCGGTCAGATGGGTGCCACCCTCCGGAGTATTGATGTTATTTACAAAGCTGTAGCAGTTCTCCGTATAAGAATCATTGTGCTGCAGCGCCACCTCTACAACCACATCATTTACCGTACCCTCGCAGTAAATGATCTGATCGTACAGGGCCGTCTTTGATCGGTTCAGGTAGCTTACAAACTCCTTGATACCGCCCTCATAACAGAACTCCTTCTTGTACTGGGGCTCCTGGCGATCATCACGGAGAATGATATTCAGGCCCTTGGTCAGAAAAGCCATTTCCCGCAGACGTACCTTCAGCACATCATAATCGTAAACAGTCTCCTCAAAGATCTCTTTATCCGGCAGAAAACTTACCTGGGTACCGGTTTTCTCCGGATCACATTCTCCAATTACCTTCAGCGGCTCTACCACATGGCCTCTCTCATACCGCTGGAAATAAATCCTGCCCTCGCTGCAGATACGAACCTCCAGCCATTCGGAAAGAGCATTGACTACGGAAGCTCCTACGCCGTGCAGACCTCCGGACACCTTGTATCCTCCACCGCCGAACTTTCCGCCTGCATGAAGCACGGTAAAGACCACCTCCACCGCCGGAATGCCGGCCTTGTGATTGATTCCCACCGGAATGCCGCGTCCATCGTCAGTAACTGTAATAGAATTATCCTTCTGAATCGTCACGTCAATATTTTTGCAGAAGCCTGCCAGGGCCTCATCCACGGAATTGTCTACAATCTCATAAACCAGATGATGAAGTCCACGGGAGGAGGTGCTTCCAATGTACATACCAGGTCTCTTCCGGACTGCTTCCAGTCCTTCCAAAATCTGGATTTGATCTGCTCCGTATTCTGCGCTCATTTCCAATCCTCCTATTGCTTATTTTAAGTTCCTAATTTCCGCTGTATACAGCGCCCTCGACCACACGGAAAACCCGGTTGATCGAAAACCTGTGATTTACAAACTCATCCAGACCCGTACAGGTTATCATGGTCTGAATATCATGAATACTGTCTAATAAATAGTTTTGCCGGTTATGATCCAGTTCAGACAACACATCGTCCAAAAGTAAAACCGGCGTATCGTGAATCACCTGTTTGACCAGTTCGATCTCCGCTAACTTCAGGGAAAGGGCCGCTGTCCGCTGCTGTCCCTGGGAACCGAATTTCCGAATATCGACACCGCCGATGGCGAACATCAGATCGTCCCGATGAGGACCCACATTCGAGGTCTTCATGCGGATATCCCGATCCCGACTCCGGGTAATAGCATCGTAAAGCTCCTCCGCTCCCACATGTTTCTCGTAGGAAAGCGTCAGCTCCTCTTTACCGCCGGAAAGCTTTTCATGGATTCCGCGAATGATTTCTCCCAGAGACTCAATAAAAGCATTCCTGCTTTCAATGATCTTTTTACCATATTCTGCCATCTGTATATCCCAGATATCCAAGGTATCCTTAAGCTCGGGCCGGAAGCTCAGATCCTTTAAGAGCTTATTGCGCTGCACCACGATGCGGTTGTAGTTGGCCAGATGGTGAAGATATACTTTATCAAGTTGACATAACTCCATATCCAGGAATCGGCGGCGCTCCCCGGGACCCTGTTTGATAATGCTTAAGTCCTCCGGAGAAAAAAATACGAAATTGGCAATGCCGAAAAGCTCGCTGGCCTTCCGAATCGGTACCCCATTGATGGCGATGCCCTTGGTCTTGTTTTTCTTCAGGTGAATATCAATCTGATATTCGATCTCACCCTTTTTCACAAAGGTTCGAAGATGCCCTTCGTCCTCGCCGAAAAGAATCATATCCCGATCCCGGCTGCCCTTGTGGGATTTAGTGGTTCCGCTTAAATACACGGCTTCCAGTATATTCGTCTTTCCCTGAGCATTGTCGCCGTAGAAAATGTTGGTTTTTGCATCAAAATGAAGCTGTAATTCCCTGTAATTTCGGAAATTCTTCAGTTCCATGGATTCAATAATCATACGATTTTATAATCCTGCCCCTGATAGGTAAAAATATCGCCCTTGTGGAGCTTGCGGCCTCTGCGCTCCTCCACTTCGCCGTTTACCTTTACATTGCCGTCCACGATCTCGTACTTAATATCCGATCCCAGGGAAAGGATACCGGCCAGCTTCATGGCCTGGCCCAGCCGGATAAATTCATCGCGAATCGCTACTTCGATATATTCCATAATATCTCCTTTATACAGAAGCGCTGCTGAAGTTTACCGGAAGAATCAGGTAAATATAAGATTCCTTCTCATCCCGGATAAAGCAGGGCGCTTTGGGATTTACCAGATACAAGGTCACCATTTCGTCGTCGATGACGCGCAGGGCGTCGATCATAAACTTCGGATTGAAGCCAATCAGAATGTCCTTACCCTCTTTTTCTATGACGATCTCCTCGTTCATGGAACCCACACCGGAGGTCAGCTTCAGGCGCATTTCTCCATCCTCGATCTGGATGATGATGGGCTTCTTGTCACTCTCGCGGATCAGCAGGGTCGCACGATCGATACAGTTCAGAAGTTCCTTCTTATTGACCCTTACCTTGGTCTCATAATCCGTGGAAAGCATCTGCTCGATGCGGAAATACTCGCCCTCGATCAAACGGGATACCACGGTGGTCTCATCAAACTCAAATACGATGTGATTCTTGGTGAAGAACAGATTCACCAGAGCGTCCAGCTCGCCGGAGAGAATCTTGCTGACTTCGATCAGAGTCTTGCCGGGTACGATCACCTTTCTCGGCTGATATTCCCCTTTCAGCTCCAGATTCCGGATGGATACACGATGACCGTCCAGAGAAACCACTTTTAAGTGATTGCCACTGATCTCAAAGAGCTCACCGGTCATCATTTTATTGCTTTCATTATCAGAAATGGAAAAAATAGTCTGTTTAATTACTTCCCGGAGACTGAATTGAGAAACTATCACCGGCTCCGCCTTTTCAATATAAGGAAGATAAGAGAAATCCTCACCGGATTTTCCTGCGATGCTGAAGCGTGCCTTTTCACAACAGATCAGCATCTGGAAATTAGCGTCGGTTTCGATGGTAACGTCATTGTCCGGAAGCTTTCTTACGATTTCGGAAAAAATCTTGGCGTCAATGGCAATGATTCCTTTTTCCCGGATATCTCCTTCGATCACGGTTTCAATACCCAGCTCCATGTCGTTGGCTGTCATTTTGATCTGTCCTGTAGATGCATCAATTAAGATGCATTCCAGAATGGACATGGTTGTCTTGGAAGGAACTGCTTTCAAAACAATATTAACACCCTTTAAAAGGTCTGATTTTTTGCAGACAAACTTCATAATGTGTATAACTCCTTTCAGATGCTCCCCGGAGGGGGATATAGATAAATATATAAAATAATCCGTCGTATCCGTAGTAGGGACTGTGAATATGTTGATAAGTGGTCTGAGGCCTTTAAAATCAAGGCTTCTGGCAAAGGATAACTATGTGAAAAAGTACTGTATAACTGACCCTGAACGGAAGGGGTTATACACATGGCCCAAACCGGCAAAAGGTTTTCCCCACAGGATCAACATACTTGTCCACAGCAAAATGTTGATAAGTCCGTGGATCAGTTGGGGCTTATTTTTTTTCGGATAGTTCCGATGGTGCGGATAGTGGAATCATTGTTCTGTAGTTCCTTTTCGATTTTCTCAACCCCGTGCATGACAGTGGTGTGGTCGCGGCCCCCCATGATGTCGCCGATTTTCTTCAGCGTCGTGCCGTTTTCCTTGCAGAGGTACATGGCAATCTGACGGGGGTAGGCGATATTGGCGGTACGCTTGTTGCTGTAGATGTCGGCAGGCGTAATATGGAAATGCTCCGCCACGATCTCGATGATCAGTTCCGGTGTCACTTTCCGGCTCTCGCCCGGAGAAATAATATCCTTGATGGCTTCCTCAGCCAGCAGCATATCGATAGGCCGTTTTTCCAGGGTGGAAAGGGCGATCAGACGGTTGAAGGCACCCTCCAGCTCACGGATGTTGGACTTGATATTCGTAGCGATATAGGTAATGATGTCGTCGTCGATATGATAGCCTTCCAGTTCTTCTTTTTTCCGCAGGATGGCCATTCTGGTCTCGAAATCCGGGGAAGACACATCGGCGATCAGACCGCATTCAAAACGGGTCCGCAGACGTTCCTCCAGCGTCTCAATATCCTTGGGTGGCCGGTCACTGGAGATGATGATCTGCTTATTGGCCGTGTGAAGGGCATTGAAGGTATGGAAGAATTCCTCCTGCGTACTCTCCTTACCGATGATGAACTGCACGTCGTCGATGAGCAGTACGTCGATGTTGCGGTATTTCTCACGGAAGCGGGTCATACCGGAGGGATCGCCCATTCGCAGGGTTTCGATCAGCTCGTTGGTGAAGTACTCACTGGTGACGTAGAGCACTTTCATATTGGGATTTTCCTTTAAAATATGGTTGGCAATGGCGTGCATCAGATGGGTTTTTCCCAGTCCTACGCCTCCATGCAGGAAAAGAGGGTTATACACTTTACCGGGTGTCTCGGCAACGGCCAGGGACGCGGCGTGGGCAAACTTGTTGTTGCTGCCGACCACAAAGGTGTCGAAGGTAAACTTCGGGTTGATATTGGATTTTTCAAAATCCGGACTGTTCACCGGGCGCTCTGCGGGCGCAGCGGCAGAAGAAGCAGGCACTTCCGTGATTTTCTGCTCCATGGCTTCTTTCTCAGTGATGAATTCTACTTCGTATTTCTCGCCGGTAAATTCGGCAATGGCCACAAAAATCGGCGTCTTAAATTTGGAATTCAAATACGTAATCATCTGTTCGCCCATGGGAACGATGATCTTCACTACATGATTGTCAGTGCTGTAGACTGTCAGTGGGAGCAGCCAGGTCTCAAAGGAAATATCCGAAAGTTCATGTTCCTTCCGGACGTGTTCGAGAATTTCGCTCCATTTTTCTTTTATCAGATTCATCATTTATCTCCTCAGTGCCCAAAAAGAGCAATTTATCCTATAATCAATAATATACCAAATCAGAACTGCGATCAAGCAGAAAAATCAGGTTATCCACTTATTATCCACATTTTATCCACATCTTGTGGATAACTCAAAAACAGCCACAAGATATATAAAATCCGGGAAGAAAATGAATTTTAGCGCCAAATTGCTTGACTTTATGGGCTTTTATGAATATAATTGAAATGATATTTTGTAGATAGGAGGTGTAGGCACCATGAAGATGACATTTCAACCGAAGAAAAGATCCAGAGCAAAGGTTCACGGATTTAGAGCTAGAATGAGCACTCCTGGCGGAAGAAAGGTATTAGCTGCCAGAAGATTAAAGGGAAGAAAGAAATTATCCGCGTAGGCCGCATATATGTGGCCTTTTTTTCTCTTTAAGTTTGTAGAGACTTTAAGTGGAGAGTGTATGAGGTATCCGCATTCAGAATCTTTGAAAAAGAACCGGGATTTTCAGCTTTTATATAAGGAAGGAAAGTCCCGTGCCAACCGTTATCTGGTACTATATGTGAAGGAGAACGGTCTGGAGAAGAATCGTCTCGGTGTTTCTGTCAGCAAAAAGGTTGGCAACAGCATTGTGCGGCACAGAATCACCAGATTGATTCGGGAAAGTTACAGACTGCATGAAGACATGTTCAATAGTGGTTTGGACATGGTAGTCATCGCAAGGGTCAGCGCGAAGGATCGGGGAATGAGAGAGATCGAAAGCGCGCTGCTTCACTTGGGAAAGCTTCAGGGAGTTTTAAAAGAAGAATGAAAATTGTATTGATCAGATTGATTCAATTTTATCAGAAATATCTATCGCCGATGAAACGTACAAAGTGTCCTTATTATCCCAGCTGCTCGCAGTATGGTCTGGAAGCTATTCAGAAATACGGAGCTGTCAAAGGAAGCGTTCTTGCCGCCTGGAGAATTTTAAGATGCAACCCGTTTTCCAGTGGTGGATATGATCCCGTACCATAGTTAAGGAGGATTCATTCATTGACAGGTTTATTTTTGACCCGGAACGCGACGCCGATTTTAAGCCAGTTTGCGGCAATTCTGGGATGGTTGATTGAGCGTATTTTTGATTTACTGTATTCCATGGGAACACCCAGCGTAGGTCTGGCCATTATTTTATTTACCATTGTGGTATACACTCTGATGATTCCGCTGACTTATAAGCAGCAGAAGTTTGCCAGAATGTCTGTCCGCATGAATCCGGAGATTCAGGCCATTCAGAAGAAGTATCAGGGTAAGCAGGATCAGGTATCCATGGTAAAGATGCAGGACGAGATGAAGGCTGTGTACGCAAAGTACGGCACATCCCAGACGGGAAGCTGTCTGCCGCTTCTGATTCAGTTGCCGGTTCTGCTGGCTGTATACCGGGTGGTATACGCAATTCCGGCTTATGTAGATAAGGTAAAAGCTGCTTACTATCCGCTGGTTACTGAGCTGATGAACAGCAAGGGTGCCCAGGACATCATTATGGGTCTGAAGAGTGCGGCGCAGTTCAAGAAGCAGGGCTTTACTGAGAACACCATCATTGACGTACTGAATAAAGCGTCCACTGCAGAGTGGGACAGCGTAGCAGCCGCATTTCCGGACTTAAGCTCCGTTATGGAGACAGCGCGTCAGACTCTGGACGGTTTTAATAATTTCTTTGGACTGAATATCGCCAATTCCCCGTGGTACAGCGCAAAGCAGTATCTGGGTGAGCATAATTATCTGTTCCTGCTCGCGGCTATCGCGATTCCGGTACTGGCAGGTCTGACCCAGTGGATGAGCGTCCGTCTGATGCCCCAGGCAGCAGCCAATGGCGGCGACGATTCCAACAACGAGATGATGCAGTCCATGAAGGCTGTGAACAACTTCATGCCGCTGATGTCCGTATACTTCTGTGCGGTGCTTCCCGTAGGTGTGGGTCTGTACTGGGTTATGAGCGGTGTGGTTCGTATGGTCCAGCAGCTCGTGATTAACAAGTATCTGTCCAAGATGGATATTGATGAAGAAATCAAGAAGAACATCGAGAAATATAACCGCAAGCGCGAAAAGGACGGTTTGCCGCCTGAGAAGCTGAACAACGTGGCAAGAACCAGCGTAAAATCCGTGAATAAAAAGCCGGAGCTGAGTGCCGCAGAGCGCGCAAAGCAGATTCAGGATTCTACCGAATTCTATAAGAACACCGAGGCAAAGCCGGGAAGTCTGGCAGCCAAGGCAAGAATGGTAGAAAAGTTTGACGAGAAGAACAAGAAGAAATAAAAGACGGGGGTGTCTGATATGGAAAGTATTGAGGTTTCCGCAAAAACAGTCGAGGATGCGGTTCTGGAAGCAGCGATTCAGCTTGGAACCACCAGAGACAAGGTCGCTTACGAAGTAATCACACAGCCCACATCCGGTTTTCTTGGAATCGGCGGAAGAAAGGCTGTTATTCGTGCCCATCAGAAATCCGATGAGGAGATTGAGGCCAAGCTGAAGGCTGATAAAGAGATGGAGAAGCTTCTGGAGCGTGTCAATGAGAAAAAAGAGACTCCGAAGCCGGTTGAACCGGTAAAGAAGGCAGAAGCGCCGAAAAAGCAGGAGAAGCCTGCAGAAGTAAAGAAACCGGCTGCACCGAAAGCTGAGGCACCGAAGACAAAACCGGAGGTAAAGAAAGAGGAGAAGAAGGAAGCTTCCGCTCCCGTACCGGCTCCGAAGCCGGAGAAGCCGGCTGTTCCGGTAGATACCGCTCCGGTTGAGAAGTTTCTGAAGGATGTATTTGGCGCCATGGGTATGGAAGTGACCGTAGCTATCACCCAGAATCCCCAGGAGAGAGAAATGAATATCACCCTGGACGGTGCGGATATGGGCGTTCTGATCGGTAAGAGAGGTCAGACACTGGATTCTCTCCAGTATCTTTCCAGCCTGGTGGTTAATAAGAATACCGAGGATTATATCCGTGTAAAGGTGGATACTGAGAATTACCGGGAACGCAGAAAGGCAACTCTGGAAAATCTGGCAAAGAACATTGCCCAGAAGGTAAAGAGAACCAGAAAACCGGTATCCTTAGAGCCCATGAATCCCTATGAGAGACGGGTGATTCATTCCGCGCTTCAGAATGACAAGTTTGTATGTACGCATAGCGAAGGTGAGGAGCCTTATCGCCGCGTGGTGGTTACCTTAAAAGAAGGCGTAAAGCTGGACAACTACGGTAACCGGAACAGAGGACGTTATAATCGAAATTATAATAAGAAAAAGGAACGCTAAGGCGTTCCTTTTTCTCTAAACGGAGTTAAGACAGGACATGAATCATACAGATACGATAGCAGCAGCAGCGACGGCCATGGGAAGCGCCGGGATCGGTATTATCCGAATCAGCGGTACGGACGCCTTTGCGGTGTTGGAGAAAGTATTTCGACCGAAAAACGAAAAAAAGGTAATGAGTGAACAGCCTGGTTATACGATGCATTACGGCATGGCTGTAGATGGCGAACAGGTACTGGACGAGGTGCTGGTGATGCTGATGCGTGGTCCCCACAGCTATACGGCGGAGGATACGGCGGAGATCGATTGTCACGGCGGACGGCTGGTGATGCAGAAGATTCTGGAGGCCGTGTTGAAAAATGGCGCCAGAGCCGCGGAGCCGGGGGAGTTTACCAAACGGGCATTCTTGAACGGGCGGATGGATTTGTCCCAGGCAGAGGCCGTCATGGATTTGATTCAGTCGAAAAATGAAATGGCTCTCAAATCATCCCTGGCCCAGCTTAAGGGAAACGTGCGGCAGGAGATCGAGAAGCTGCGGGCACAGATTCTATATGAGATGGCCTTTGTGGAAGCAGCGCTGGATGATCCGGAGCATATCAGCCTGGATGGGTACAGCGAGGAGCTTCTGGAAAAAATGCGGGGAATTGCCGCAGAAGTGGAGAGGCTGCTGAAAAGTTCAGAGAGTGGACGGATGCTGAAGGAAGGAATCAAGACCGTTATCCTGGGCAAGCCCAACGCGGGAAAATCATCCCTTTTAAATGTACTTCTGGGGGAGGAACGCGCCATCGTAACCGAGATTGCCGGAACCACCCGGGATGTGCTGGAGGAGCAGCTGCAGCTCGGGGAGGTATCTTTGCAGCTTCTGGATACGGCCGGAATCCGTTCCACTGAAGATGTGGTAGAGCAGATCGGTGTGGAGAGGGCCAAAAAACAGGCGGAGGATGCGGATTTGATCCTCTATGTGGCGGACAGCTCCCGGGTACTGGATGAGAGCGACGAGGAGATTCTGAAGCTGCTGGAGGGTAAAAAAGCATTAGTGCTGCTGAATAAATCAGATCTGGCTCCGGTGATTACGCCGCAAATCATGCGGGAGAGGACAGGTCATCCGGTTCTGGTGATTTCCGCAAAGGAAGGAGCGGGCATTCAGGAGCTGGAAGAAAAGATAAGAAGTCTGTTCTTCCGGGGAGAAGTGGATTTTAATGATGAGGTGCTGATCACGAATCTGCGCCAGAAGCAGGCGCTTATGGATGCATCCAAGAGCCTTTCCATGGTGATCGAGAGCATCGAAAATGGAATGCCGGAGGATTTCTTTACGATAGATTTGAAAGATGCGTATACTTCGCTTGGGTTTATCATCGGCGAGGAGATTGGCGATGATCTGGCAAACGAGATATTTGGAAAATTCTGTATGGGAAAATAAAAGGTGATCAGGCTGAAGCATTTGGTGCAAAAATGGCGTAATCACGATAATTTAGATATGAGATCAGGTGATGAATATGAAGAATGTATATCGGGAAACCTGTCAGGTAGTAGTAGTGGGCGCAGGCCACGCAGGCTGTGAGGCTGCTCTTGCCTGTGCAAGAATGGGACTGGAAACGATTATCTTTACAGTAAGTGTGGACAGCATCGCATTGATGCCCTGCAATCCCAACATAGGCGGAAGCTCCAAAGGACATCTGGTGCGGGAAATTGACGCGCTGGGCGGAGAAATGGGTAAAAATATTGACCGGACCTTTATTCAGTCGAAAATGCTGAATGTATCTAAGGGACCGGCAGTTCATTCCCTGCGGGCGCAGGCGGACAAGGCGGAATACAGCCGCAGTATGCGCCGGGTACTGGAGAACACGGACCACCTGTCTATTGTGCAGGCAGAGGTGGCGGAAATCCTGGCAGAGGATGGCGTCGTCAAAGGCGTGAAAACTACCTCGGGAGCCATCTATGAGTCTCAGGCAGTGGTACTCTGTACCGGAACCTATCTGCGGGCGCGCTGTATCTATGGTGATATCAGCAATTACACAGGGCCGAACGGTCTGCAGGCAGCGACCCATCTGACAGATTCTTTAAAAAAGCTGGGGATTGAGATGTATCGTTTTAAGACCGGAACACCGGCCCGTGTAGATAAGCGTTCCATTGATTTCAGTAAAATGCAGGAGCAGCTTGGGGATGAGGAGATTGTGCCGTTCTCCTTTACGACCGATCCGGATGAGATTCAGAAGCCCCAGATTAGCTGTTGGCTGACCTATACCAATGAGAAGACCCATCAGATTATCCGGGATAATCTTGATCGCTCTCCTCTGTATTCCGGTATGATCGAGGGAACCGGTCCCCGGTACTGTCCATCCATTGAGGACAAGATAGTACGCTTTGCCGATAAGAACCGGCATCAGGTATTTCTGGAGCCGGAGGGCCTGTATACAAACGAAATGTATGTGGGCGGCATGTCCAGCTCTCTTCCGGAGGATGTGCAGCACGCCATGTATTCCTCAGTGGCCGGTCTGGAGCATGTGCGGATCGTACGAAATGCCTATGCCATTGAGTATGACTGTATCGACGCAAGACAGCTCTATCCGACCCTGGAATTTAAAAAGCTGCACGGCCTGTTCAGCGGCGGTCAGTTTAATGGCAGCTCCGGATATGAGGAAGCGGCGGCTCAGGGTCTGATCGCAGGAATCAACGCGGGGCGAAGCGTGCTTGGCGAAGAACCGCTAATCCTGGATCGCTCCCAGGCCTATATAGGCGTTCTGATCGACGACCTGGTAACGAAGGAAAATAGGGAGCCTTATCGAATGATGACGTCCCGTGCCGAATACCGTCTGCTTCTGCGACAGGATAACGCGGATCTGCGTCTGACGAAGATTGGCCATGAGATGGGACTGATTTCCGAGGAGCGGTATCAGAAATTGCTAAAAAAGGAGCGGCAGATTGCGGAGGAAATTGCGAGGGTAGAGAAGGTCTTCGTGGGAACATCTGAGAAAGTGCAGGAGCTTCTGGTCGAGCATGGCAGTACACCGCTGAATTCCGGCATTTCTCTGGCGGAGCTGATTAAGCGACCGGAGCTCAGCTATGAGATCCTGGCGCCATTGGATCCGCAAAGGCCGGAGCTGATGCGCGGCGTGGTCGAGCAGGTAAATATCCATATGAAATACGATGGCTATATTCAGCGACAGATGAGACAGGTAGAACAATTTCAAAAATTGGAAAATAAAAAGATTCCGGAAGATTTGAATTATGACGATGTGCCCAGTCTGCGGACAGAAGCAAGGCAGAAGCTGACGGCGGTACGGCCCTTGTCTATCGGACAGGCTTCGCGAATCTCGGGCGTGTCGCCAGCGGATATATCGGTGCTGTTGGTGTGGCTGGAGCATAAAAAGTAAATAGAATGGATACTGATATAAAAATGTAAAAATATGGATGACACTTTTTCAGAATTTTAAAGGATAGGTAAGTAAGAAAAAGCATCTGAAATAGAAAAGCATAATATAAGGAAATAGAACATGGATAAGAGAGCGTATATTCGGGACGAATTCTCCAAAATTCAAATAGAACTGAGCGAAAAGCAGGCGGAGCAGTTTGAGCAGTATTATGAGATGCTGATCGCAAAAAACGAAGTGATGAACCTGACTGCCATTACAGAATTTGAAGAAGTGGTGCAGAAGCATTTCATTGACAGTGTGATGATAAAGGAAGTGCGGGAGCTGGGCGACAACGAAAAATGGATCGATGTGGGAACTGGCGCAGGCTTTCCGGGAATTCCTTTGAAAATCGTGTATCCACAGCTTCAGGTGACACTGTTGGATTCCCTGAACAAGAGAGTGAAATTTTTACAGGAAGTTGTAGACGCGCTTGGACTGGAGCAGGTAGAAGCTCTGCATGGAAGAGCGGAAGAATACGCAAAGAAAGCAGAGTACCGAGAGCAGTACGATTGCTGCGTTTCCCGGGCGGTGGCAAATTTGGCGTCTCTTTCGGAGTATTGTCTGCCCTTTGTGAAGGTGGGCGGAGCATTCGTACCCTATAAATCCGGAAAGATACAGGAGGAGATTGAAGCTGCCGGGAAGGCTGTGGAGATTCTGGGTGGATGGATTGGACAGCGGAAGGAATTCATGCTGCCGGGTTCAGATATGTATCGCTGTCTACTGTATATTGAAAAAGTGAAGGCGACGGCAAAGAAATATCCGAGAAAGGCAGGAATGCCAACCAAGGAGCCGCTGCATTAAGAGTGTGAGATGTTTCACGTGAAACATGTGATGATTTACAAACAAACAATGGACGAAATAAAAATCCTCCTCCCCACCGGGAGGAGGATTTTTATTTCTGGACTTCAAGAAGTGACAGTAAAAATGATCGTATTTGATAACAAAATAAATTCCTATTGCAAAGTTGCAGGTGGCTTTTTGAATATTTCGGTGTTAGAATAGGATTAGAAATGAATGATGAGGGGAGCAAATGAGATATGCAAGATGAAGTTTTTATGAGAAAAGCGATCGAGCTTTCCATGTTGGCGGTGGAGCATGGCAATGAGCCTTTTGGCGCTGTACTTGTCAAGGACAATGAGATGGTTTTTACCAATGAAAATCAAATTTACACCAGACACGATCCTACGTTTCATGGGGAAGCTGGTCTGATTCGTGAATTCTGCGCTCAGACTGGTATCACGGATTTACAGGAGTATACCATGTATTCCAGCTGTGAACCTTGCTTTATGTGCAGTGGCGCAATGGTGTGGGTAAAACTGGGACGTCTGGTTTATGCTGCAAGTAATATGGAACTGGAGAAAATCCTTGGAAATGAAGGATGTAATTGTTCTAAAATGGTATTTGACAATTCTTTCTGGCAGCCACAGGTTACGGCAGGTGTACTGCGCGAGGAAAGTCTGGTGATTTTAAATGCGTATTTTGAAAAGCATGAGAAGGGTTGAATGACGTGGAAAAGGGAGGAAAGCGATGAAAAAAGTGGTGTTCTGGATTCTGGTATCAGCTTTGGTTATGCTGATATTGCCCTGGCTTGCGGTTTCTTTTGTAAAGGGTGACAATGGAATGGCGGTTTGTTTTATTCTGTTTTATCTGGGAAATCCAATTTACTCGATCCTTGCCGGCGTGTATGCAGGAAAAGACAGAAAAGAGCTGTGGATTGTTCCGGTTATAACTGCAGTGCTCTTTTTAGCCGGAGCCTGGAGTATTTTTGATAAAAATGAAACGGTCTTTGTTTTATATGCTCTGATTTATTTGCTGCTGGGAATTGCAGCAATGTTTGTTTCAGGACTTAAGAAAAAAAGCTAAGGTGGTAGTATGAATAAAAAGAGACAGGCAATAGCAGTGGTGCTGGCGTTACTTGCAGCTATTTTCTATGCAATCAATACCCCGTTTTCAAAAATTCTTCTAAATCAGATACCGCCTACGTTGATGGCTGCGTTTCTATATCTTGGCGCCGGAATCGGAGTTGGATTTCTGTATTTGTTTCATATAAAAGGGGAGGATAAGTTAGAAAGGCTGACAAAAAAGGATCTTCCATATACCATAGGAATGATCGTGCTGGATATCGTAGCGCCTATATTTCTGATGATTGGAATCCGTATCGGATCCGTGTCAAACGCTTCGCTATTGGAAAATTTCGAAATTGTAACAACAACGCTGATTGCGCTGCTGGTATTTAAGGAGAAGGTGACGGCCAGGCTCTGGGCAGCGATTGGTTTTATTACAGTATCCAGCATTGTGCTTTCCTTTGAAGGAAGCGGTAGTTTTCAGTTTTCTCTCGGTTCTCTGTTTGTTATTCTGGCGACCTGCTGTTGGGGACTGGAAAATAATTGTACCAGAAAGATTTCAGATAAGAGTACTTATGAAATCGTGTTTTTAAAGGGAATCTTCTCAGGCGGTGGTTCTCTGATGATTTCCTTTATTTTAAGAGAGCATATTCCGGAATGGAAGTATATGATGCTTGCCATGCTGCTTGGATTTGTAGCGTATGGACTTAGTATCTTTATGTATATCAGGGCACAGAAAGATTTGGGAGCGGCAAAAACAAGCGCATATTATGCGGTGGCACCCTTTGTAGGTACATTTTTAGCCTTTCTTATAAATGGAGAAGAACTTACAACCGCTTATTTTGTAGGACTCATCTTTATGATGATTGGCAGCATTATGGTTGTGTATGACACTATAGTAAGATATCATTTACATGAGCATTCCCATATCGTTGTTCATGTTCATAACGGAAGAATTCATACCCATATCATTACTCATACACATGAACATCATCATATCACATCAGAAAAGAAACATGGGCATACGCACGGAGATTACAAAAATAGTGAGGAACATCGGTTGGCACATTTATCAGATAAATAGAGAGAAGGAGTAAAAGTGAAACGTCAAAGATGGTATATTCCGGTTGGACTTTGGCTGATATTTGAAAGTATAGCGGTGATTTTGTGGCTGACAAAGGAACAGGTATTTTACTTGTTTAATTTTTCTTACATAGGTACCGTGTTGGCAGTTGGATTACTGCTCTTTCAAAGAAACTATCGATATGCCAGACATATGGTACAACTATTGGTTGGTCTCTATATGCTCGTGTATTTGGGCTTGATTTGCGGAGAAAATATGCAGATAGAGGGATTTTGGTATTATCTGTTTACCGGTGTATTTGAAGCGGCAACGATACATTATGCCGTTGCAAAAATATTTGGGGCGCTTGTTTTTGGAAGAGGCTGGTGCGGCTATGCTTGTTGGACAGCCATGGTTCTGGATTTCCTTCCCTACAAAATTCCCCAGACTTCCCGTAATATAAAATGGGAAAAGTTACGTTATGTCACATTTGGAATATCATTGATTTTTGTAGCTTCCCTATTTTTGCTTCAGGTGGGACATCTGGAGCGCATCACGTTTTGGAGTTTTGTGATCGGAAATATTCTTTATTACGTAATTGGAATTATACTTGCTTTTCTTTTCAAGGATAACCGGGCCTTTTGTAAATATCTCTGTCCGATCACGGTATTTCTGAAGCCTGCAAGTTATTTTTCTCTGGTTCGTGTCAAATGTAATGTGGAAAAATGTATTTCCTGTGGAAAGTGCAAAAGAGTATGTCCGATGGATGTGGATGTTACAGACAATTCCAGAAAACGAAAGAACGGCACAGAATGTATTCTTTGTATGGAATGTGTCAAAGCTTGTCCCCGGAAGGCATTATAAGGGAAAATTTGTTTCTGTATAGCAATCTAAAATATCCTGTGTTATAATAAATTTTAACGCGACAAAACGAAAATATAGCTTAAATGTTTCACGTGAAACATCTCTCGAAGGCAAGGCAATCTGCGCCCTACCTTTGATCGAAGGAGAACAAAATGGGAAGAATCATAGCAGTTGCCAATCAGAAAGGTGGCGTTGGCAAAACTACAACATCGATTAACCTGGCTGCGGCTCTGGCTGAAAAAGGAAAAAAAGTACTTCTGATAGACAGTGATCCCCAGGGAAATGCCACCAGCGGAGTGGGAGTTGACAAAAATCAGGTTGAAACGACCATCTATGACCTGATTCTGGGAGAAAAAGAAATCCAGGACTGTATCGAATATACGGAATTTGAAAATCTTCATTTGATTCCGTCGAATGTGGATCTGGCAGCCGCTGAGATCGAACTGATTGGAATTAATGAAAAAGAATTCATTATTAAGAAGGCGGTAGAAACGATCCGTGATCGATATGATTTTATCATCATTGATTGCCCCCCGTCTCTGAATTTGCTGACCATCAACGCCATGACCACTGCTGACACTGTCCTGGTTCCGATCCAGTGCGAATACTATGCTCTGGAAGGCTTAAGCCAGCTAATACACACGATCAATCTGGTTCGTGAACGTCTGAATCCGTACCTGGACATCGAGGGTATCGTATTCACTATGTTTGACGCCCGCACCAACCTGTCGTTGCAGGTAGTAGAAAATGTCCGTGCCAACGTCAAACAGAAAGTATACAGCACCATCATCCCACGAAACGTACGTCTGGCTGAGGCGCCAAGCCATGGATATCCGATCACAGTCTACGATCCCAAATCCACCGGCGCAGAAAGTTATCGTGCCCTGGCCGAGGAGGTCATTAACCGTCCGGAGGAATAAGAGCAGATAAAACCTGTTTATGAATACTTACATTATAAAGCATGAAAAGGATATAAGTATAAAATGAAAAGGCATATTACTGTTCTCAGTCATTTTCACACGAAACGATTAGCGTGAATGAAGTGAACAGTAGCAAGGAATAGAAAGGAGCAGGCATGGCTGCAAGAAGAGGAGGACTCGGAAAGGGTCTGGACAGTCTGATTCCGGAGACGATCAAACCAGCGCCTCAGGAAAAGACGAAAGTAGTAGAAAAAATAGTAGAGAAGGTGGTAGAAAAACCAGTCGAGCAGAAAGTAAAGCTTTCCAAGATAGGACCGAGAGAGGATCAGCCCAGAAAGCAGTTCGATGAAGATTCCCTCGCGGAGCTGGCAGAATCCATCAAACAGTTCGGCATCATCCAGCCACTGGTGGTTCAGGAGAAGAACGGTTTCTATGAAATTATCGCAGGCGAACGCCGTTGGCGCGCAGCCAAGATGGCAGGCTTAAAAGAAGTTCCGGTCATTATTAAGAAATACACGGATCTGGAAATCATGGAAATCTCCCTGATCGAGAACATCCAGAGAGAAAACCTGAACCCCATTGAGGAAGCTTTAGCCTACAAAAAACTGTTGAACGAATTTCATCTGAAGCAGGACGAAGTGGCGGAGCGAGTATCGAAAAGTCGTGCCGCTGTCACCAACTCCATGCGTCTTCTGAAGCTGGATGAACGGGTACAACAGATGCTCATTGACGACATGCTAAGTACCGGTCATGCCAGAGCATTGCTGGGAATTGAAGATCCGGAGCTGCAGGTCAATATAGCTGCCAGAGTATTTGACGAAAAGCTGAGTGTCCGTGAAGTAGAAAAACTGGTAAAGAAGATCCAGGAAAATAAGCCGGAAAAGCCGAAGACTGATCCGGTGGACGATTTCATTTACAATGATCTGGAAGAAAAAATGAAAGCGGCTATGGGAACGAAGGTATCGATCAAACAGAAGGCCAAGGGAAAAGGAAAGATCGAGATCGAATATTACTCCCGGGAAGACCTGGAGCGAATCTTCGAAGCCATCACCAAAAACTAAGGAGAGGAAGATATCATGAGCCCAATTTTAGAATATGTATATCAGGTAACCGGAATTGACACAGCCTACATTCTGGCTGGGATGCTACTCTTGCTTCTGATCCTGCTGATCCTGATAATAGTAGCATTATGTAAACTAAAGAATCTGCGTCGCAAGCTGGATCGCTACATGCGCGGCAAAGATGCGGAAAGCCTGGAGGAAACTATTTTATCCTGTATCGAAAAGGCAGAGAAGGTGGACCAGATGAACCATATTCTGCGTGAAGATATCATTGGCCTCCGCAAGAACCAGAAAATTACTTTCCAGAAAATGGGAATGGTAAAGTACAATGCCTTTCGTGAAATGAGCGGTGATTTGAGCTTTGCTTTGGCCCTGCTGGATCAGGAAAATAACGGATTTCTGATCAATTCCGTCTATGGTAACGAAGGCGGTTATTCCTACATCAAGGAAATTAAAAACGGAGAAAGTGAAATCCTTCTCTCCGAGGATGAGCAGAAAGCCCTGGATAAAGCCAAAAGCCAGGCTTGAAAAAAACACAGAGATATTATATGATTAAGTGAGCGTTAGAGAGTCAATGCGCTTGTGCGATTGACGCAAAATTAAGTATCGAAAGCAGTAAAGGAGAAAAAACATGCTGGATATAAAATTTGTCAGAGAGAACCCGGAAATCGTAAAACAGAACATCCGCAATAAGTTCCAGGATCAGAAGCTTGGCCTGGTAGACGAGGTCATCGAGCTGGACGCGCAGAAGAGAGCTGCTCAGCAGGAAGCAGACAGCTTACGTGCAGAGCGTAACAAGCTGTCCAAGCAGATCGGCGCGCTGATGGGCCAGGGCAAGAAGGAAGAGGCAGAGGAAGTTAAGAAGCAGGTAGCTGCAGAGGCAGACCGTCTGGCAGAGCTTTCCGAGAAGGAAAAAGAGCTGGATGAGAAGATCCTGAAGGATATGATGACTATCCCGAACATCATTGACCCGAGTGTACCGATCGGGAAAGACGACAGCGAGAACGTAGAGGTTCAGCGTTACGGCGAGCCGGTAGTTCCGGATTTCGAGATTCCGTACCACACCGAGATTATGGAGCGTTTCAACGGCATCGATCTGGACAGCGCAAGAAAGGTAGCCGGAAACGGATTCTATTACCTGATGGGCGATATTGCGAGACTGCATTCCGCAGTGCTGGCCTATGCCCGTGATTTCATGATTAACAGAGGCTTTACCTATTGCGTACCGCCTTTCATGATCCGCAGCAACGTGGTTACCGGCGTTATGAGCTTTGCGGAGATGGACGCTATGATGTACAAGATCGAAGGCGAGGATTTGTATCTGATCGGTACCAGCGAGCATTCTATGATCGGAAAATTCATCGACAGCATCCTGCAGAAGGATGAGCTGCCAAAGACTCTGACCAGCTATTCTCCGTGCTTCCGTAAGGAGAAGGGTGCCCACGGCCTGGAGGAGAGAGGCGTATACCGTATTCACCAGTTTGAAAAGCAGGAAATGATCGTAGTCTGCGAGCCGGAGGACAGCAAGATGTGGTTTGATCGTCTGTGGCAGAATACCGTAGACCTGTTCCGCTCCATGGACATCCCGGTACGTACGCTGGAGTGCTGCTCCGGTGACCTGGCTGACCTGAAGGTGAAGTCTGTAGACGTAGAAGCATGGTCTCCGCGTCAGAAGAAGTACTTCGAGGTAGGAAGCTGCTCCAACCTGGGCGACGCACAGGCACGCCGTCTGAAAATCCGTATCAACGGGGAAAAGGGCAAGTATTTCGCGCATACATTAAATAATACCGTAGTTGCTCCGCCGCGTATGCTGATCGCATTCCTGGAGAATAACCTGCAGGCAGACGGAAGCGTTCGTATTCCGGAGGCACTGCAGCCGTACATGGGCGGTATGAAAGAGATTCGATAAAAAAAGATTCCAGATAAAAGATATCCACATACTCACCGGGTTTTCCACAAAAGTGGATAACCCGGTGGAATTGTGGATAACGGATCCCGAAGGAGGTGATTACAGTGCATGAATATCTGAGAGCCATCGGATTCAGCCGAATCCAGACCAAAGAAGAATTGAATTACCTGTTGAAAATGACAGAGGAAAGCTACCAGAGTGAGCGGACTTCCGGTGAGTATGGAGGACGCGATTTCTCAGAGCGGCGGAAGGAATTCGCACCGGGCATGGGCATCATGCTGCGGGGGGAGTACAATGACCGCGAAGAATATCAGAGCGAATATTATTTTCCCTATTTTCAGGGAAGACAGGAGAAATTCTACGACAATATTACTATCGAGCGCCATGCGGAGAAAGAATCCTACGCGGGCGTCATCGACGATCTGGCCATGGGCGTCACGATCATTTTCTATGTACAAAATGTGGCGGATTATTTGAATGAACGGCGGCGGAGCCATTTCTCATCCTGCACTGTCACACTGAAATTCGCAGGATTGTCCACAGAAGGCAAGATTCTTCTGCCGGTGGCCCAGAGCCTGACGCCGGAGGAGAACACGAAGGCAATTCTGCAGCGGACGAAGCTTATCAAAGCCGCCCGTGAGGGGGATGAGGAGGCCATCGAGAACCTGACCATTGAGGACATGGACACCTATTCCATGATTTCCCGGCGGATTGCCCATGAGGATGTGTTCTCAATTGTATCCACGTATTTCATGCCGTACGGCGTGGAGTGCGACCATTATAATGTGCTGGGAGAAATTCTCGACTGCAATCTGGTGCAGAACAGCCTGACGAAGGAATGGGTCTATGTTCTGACGCTGGAAAGCCACGATTTGATCTTCGAGGTCTGCATCAACAAGGAGGACCTGCTGGGCGAGCCGGAAGTAGGACGCCGTTTCAAGGGCGTGGTCTGGATGCAGGGAGAGGTTATTTACCATAATTAAAAGTCTGTTATAAAACAGGCTTTTAACACAATACGAAAAGATGGTTTAAAAGTTCTATAGATTCTGTAATATATTTATCTTTATGATAGATCAGATTGAAGGTACGATCCCATACGCTTGTCGGATGACGAAGAATATGGATAGTACCTTCTTTTTTTTATAATTATGTAGGATAAAAACGGTTTGTGCATGAAATTTCAGCACCTGAAAGAAATATGTGAAATTAATCTCAAAAATATGTGAAATAATTGACTAAGTTTCAGAAATAACGTATTATGTCAATAACATGCGTGGAACTATATGATAAATTCGTTAGAATGACGAATGGCAAGAAGGTAAAGACAAAAGAAAGTGGGAAAATGTATGAATATTATAACAAATATCTGGACAGTGTTCTTCAATAATGTCCTATCGCAGCCGGCCATCTTTATCGGCCTGATAGTTGTGCTGGGCTACATACTTCTGAAAAGAAAATGGTATGAAATCGGTGCGGGCTTCATCCGTACTGTAGTCGGATACATGATGCTTCAGTCTGGAGCCGGCCTGTTAAAAGGAACGGTAGATCCATTGCTGAACGGTATTCAGCAGAAATGGCAGATCAGTGCGGTAGTTATTGACCCGAACTTCGGTCTGACCGCGGCAAACAGTGCATTGGAGAGTATCGGTGTGACAACCTCTTTTGCAATGGTTACGCTGTTGGTTGCGTTTGTATGGAATATCATTCTGGTATTCTTCCGTAAGGTTACCAAGGTTCGTACCCTGTTTACCACAGGTCATATCATGGTAAAACAGTCTACGGTAGCGACCTGGATTATCTTTTTCCTTCTTCCAAACTTCCGGAATATGACAGGAATTATTCTGGTTGGTTTGCTTTGTGGAACCTACTGGTCCGTATTCTCAAACCTGACCGTAGAAGCAACACAGGAACTGACAGACGGAGCAGGTTTTGCCATTGGTCATCAGCAGATGCTGGGCGTATGGTTCGCATATCGCTTTGGTGGCATCTTCAAGAGCAAGAAAAAAGATGGAGAAAAGAAAGAGTTGAAGCTGGGCGGCGCAATGAAGGTGCTGGACGACTATGTAGTATCTACAACTCTGATTATGCTTCTGTTCTTCGGTTTCATTATGGTAATTCTTGGACAGGATTTACTTCGTGAGATTGATACAGCCAATTTTGGAAAGAACCTGGCATTCCCGGTATATATTTTCCAGCGCTGCGCATCCTTTGCAGTGGCTCTGGTTATCCTGAAAACAGGTATCCGTATGTTTGTAGGTGAGATGGTAGAGTCTTTCGACGGAATCTCCGGTTCTGTACTGAAGGGATCCCTTCCCGCAGTAGACTGTGCGGCTACCTATTCCTTCGGTGATTCCAATGCTGAGACACTGGGATTCCTGTTTGGTGCGGTAGGACAGTTAATCGCAATTGCGGGACTTCTGATTTTTAAATCCCCGCTGATGATTATTCCGGGCTTCGTACCGTTGTTCTATGATAATGCAACCATCGGCCTTTATGCCAATATGAAGGGCGGTTTCCGGGCTCTGATGGCATGTTGTATCGGTTCCGGTCTTTTGCAGGTTCTTGGCAGCGCCGTGGCAATCGGACTTTTCCAGATGGGCTCTTTTGGCGGCTACGTAGGCAATCTGGACTGGGCAACACTGTGGCCGCTGATGGGTTATATTATGAAGTATCTGGCAGTACCGGGCGTGATTGTCTGTATCGTGGGAATGCTTGCTATCCCGCAGCTGCAGTATCGCCGCAATAAGGAAAACTACTTTAATGTAGGAGAAGAATAAAGACATAGATGTAAGGAGGCCCAAAATGCTGAAAGTATTAGTTGCATGTGGATGTGGTATGGGAAGCTCACAGTTACTGAAAATGAATTGCGCAAATGTATTAAAAAAGCTGGGAATTGAAAATACTGTTCATCATACCAGCATCGACGAAGCGAAATCTACCGCCCATGACTATGATCTGATTGTGGTAGGCGAGAATTTTGTAGACAGCTTTAAGCTGAAAGAAGGTTCTAAAACTAAAATCATCGGTCTGAAGAATCTGATGAATAAAAAAGAGCTGGAAGAAAAGCTGAGAGAGGGCGGATTCGCTAACTAAAAAGAACAGGGGGCTTTGGAAATGAAACAGTATGGGGATGAGGAATTATCTGTCATTGCCGAGATAGCCAGAATGTATTATGTGGAAGGAATGTCACAGATTGATATTGCGAACATGCTCTTCTTTTCCAAAGCCAAGGTCTCCCGCGCTCTTCGTATCGCGCGGGAAGAGAATATAGTAGAATTTCATATTAATTATCCATTAAAACGTTCTATGAAGCTGGAGACGGAGCTGAAACGGAAATTTGGTTTGCAGGATGCCCGGGTAGTGGTGGATCTATATGGAAATGAGAGTACCGATATTTCCATTAAACGAATCGGGGAAATGGCTGCGGGCTATCTGGACGAGACGCTGAAGGATGGTGACATCGTAGGCCTGTCCTGGGGCAAGACCATGTATCAGACCATAAAGAATATCACGCCCTCTGAGCCGAAGAAAATCCAGGTGGTACAGGTCGTGGGAAATTCCACAGACAATTATAATCTGGATATCGATGTGACAAGCCTGGTTCAGAAGATGGCTAAGATTTATCAGGGAACGGCCCATTTTCTATATGCACCCATGTATATCAACAGCGATATTGTAAGAAAAGAACTGCTAAAGGAAAGTGTCATCCGACGGGTAATAGAAATCATCCGACGTTCAGATTATGTGGTAACGGGCATTGCGGATGTCTCCACGGAACGAAAAAAGAATACCTGGGCAGGCTATCTGACAGAAGAAAAAATGCAGGACTTGGTAAAAAATGGTGCTGTAGGGTATCTTTGCGGCTATTTTCTGGATAAAAACGGAAAAAAACTTTCAGATCCAATCAATGATAAGATTATTGGAATCTCTTTTGAAGAATTAAAAAAAGTTCCGCATGTTATAGCAGTTGCGGGCGGCATTGATAAAACACAGGCAATTCTGGCGGCGTTGAAAGGAAAACTGATAAATTGTCTGATTACAGACAGCAGGATAGCTGAAAAACTTCTGGACATGTAAAGGAAGGAAGTGTTCAGGGAGGAGTAAGAAAAAATATGGCAGAACAGATTTTGTACAGCTTTTGTGAAAGTCTTGTGAGACGGCAGGCAGAAGCGGAGCGGGTCATGCTGGAGGAGTTCCGGAAGGGCACTTATACCATAGAAAAGCCATTTGTAAAAATAAACCCATATCTGATTAACCCACTGGCAGCGGTCGTAATGTTTATGACAGAGGAAGAGACAGCAGTGACCGTAACAGTATACGGGAAAGAAGCGCGGGGAAATATTGTGCATACATTTCCGCCGGCAAAGGAGCATATACTTCCGGTTTTGGGGCTCTATGCAGACTTTGAAAATAAAGTAGAACTGCGTGCCTACGAAAAAGACGCGCATGAAATTCGAATTCAAACAGAAAAATTAAGCGGCGATGAGCCACGGCTGATTCATATGAAAACAGAACCGGAGTACACTTCCGGAGATCTTATTTTTGTAACGCCGTCATTAAATGCGCTTGCGACCGGTTTTGACTATCGGGGAGACATCCGGTGGCATCTGACAGCTCCGGTAGTTTTTGATTTGAAGCGCCTGAAAAATGGGAATTTCCTCATCGGTACAGAGCGTGTGCTGAAGATGCCCTATTATATGTCCGGATTGTATGAAATGACTATGGCAGGCAAAATTATAAAAGAATACAGCATCCCGGGCGGATATCATCACGATCAATGGGAAATGGAGGATGGCAATCTTCTGATTTTGACAGAATCTCCCACCTATGAAACTGTCGAGGATGAAATAGTTCTTATTGACAGAAAAACAGGAGCAATTTTGAAAAAATGGGATCTGAAGGATTGCCTGACTCCGGGAGACGGCCCGTCAGGCGGCTACACGGATAAGGACTGGTTCCACAATAACGCATTGTGGTATGACAAAAACACGAATTCTATCACCTTGTCCGGCCGGCACACGGACAGTATTATCAACATTGATTATGAGACGGGCGAGTTGAACTGGATTTTAGGCGATCCGGAGACCTGGCCGGAAGAAAAGCTGAAATATTTTTTTAAGCCCGTTGGTGAGGGGGATTTCGACTGGCCATATGAGCAGCATGCCTGCCTTGTGACGCCGAACGGTGACATCATGTGTTTTGACAACGGTCATTACCGCTCCAAGATTCGGGAGAAGTTTCTGTTGAATAAAGATAACTTTTCCAGAGGCGTTCTTTATCGTATCAACCGCGAAGACATGACCATTGAGCAGCGTTGGCAGTACGGCAAGGAACTGGGCGAGAAATTTTTCTCTTCTTATATTGGAAATGTGGAGTTTTATGATGAAGGACATTATCTGGTACATTCCGGTGGAATTCAGTATTACGGTGAACATGCTTCTGAAAAGCCGGCGGCGCTGATGCAGGGCGATCCCAACGTCCGGGCGGAGAGTATTACCGTAGAAGTTCTGGATAACAAGGTCATTATGGAACTGAAGATAGAAGGCAATTTTTACCGCGCGGAAAAGCTTTCGTTATACCATGATCAGGAGAATCTTCCTCTTGGCGAAGGAGAGCGAGTGGGTGAGATGGGTGTGACTCCCGAGTTCGACACCCTGATTCCCATGGAACCCAGCGGAGAGCTGCTTCCTTATCGGTATGAGGCAAGCTTTACCGAGGAAGAGGACAGGTTTACCTTCAAGGCTATTTTCGAAGGCGGCCAGCTGGTGATGCTGATGCTGGAGAAGCCGAACAGTGATGAACAGCACGGATATTTTATTTCCACCTCTAAAAATAAGTTTACAGCTTTGTGTTGCGGAACATTTATTGAGAAGGATCCAAGAAATATAACACTCAGTGTAAATAAGGCGGGCCTGCATGGTGATTTTGATGTGCGGGTAATTGTAGACGATCAGAAATTTGAAACCGGAATTCAAATTCATTGTCCGTAGAGAATGGGAAGGCGAAAAGTATGAAAACGTATGATTTGATTATTGTAGGAAGTGGTCCGGCAGGCATGACAGCATCTATTTACGCAGCAAGAGCAAATTTGTCTGTACTGATGCTGGATAAGCTGGCGCCCGGAGGACAGATTGTAAACACCAATGAGATTCAGAACTACACAGGAATGGGTACAATCAATGGTGCGGAACTGGCGATTCAAATGTATCAGCATACGCAGGAATTGAATGTGGAGTTTGATTATCGGACCGTGGAAGAAGTGAAGGAAGAGAACGGCCTGAAACTGGTATGCTGTAAAGAGGACGGTGCTGTTTATGCGGCTCGCGCGGTGATTCTGGCTACCGGAACCAGACCCAGAACTTTGGGCGTAGAAAATGAGAAAAAATATGCAGGCAATGGAATCAGCTGGTGTGCCATTTGCGACGGGGCTGCCTGCAGGGGACAGGATGTAGTAGTGATAGGCGGCGGAAATTCAGCTGTGGAGGAATCTATTTATCTGGCGGAAATCGTAAAGTCACTGACTATTGTAACCATGTTTGATCTGACAGCAGATCCAATGGCCTGTGACAAATTAAGAGCCATGGATCATGTGACGATTTATCCTTATCAGGATGTGCTTGAGTTTTATGGGGATAAGAAGCTTCAGGGAATTCATTTCAAGTCAACGAAGGATGATGGAACGGAGCGGCGTCTGGATTGTGATAAGGTATTTGAATATATCGGTCTGACGCCGACTACCGAATGTTTTCAGTCGTTGGGTGTACTGAATAAGATGGGATATGTGGAGGTTGACGAGCACATGGCAACAAAGCTTCCGGGAGTTTTCGGAGCCGGCGATTGTGTAACCAAAAACCTGCGTCAGGTAATTACGGCCTGCGCCGACGGAGCCATCGCAGCCCAGAGCGCAGCGCATTATATTCAGAGTACATTCAAGAGATAAGCGAGGAGGAAAAATATGTTAAAAGAAGTAACCGAAAAAGAATTTCGAGAGCTGGTAAACCAGGGGCTTGTCCTGGCAGATTTTTTCTCCAGTACCTGTGGTCCCTGTAAAATGCTTTCCTTTGTGTTGGCAGATGTGGACAAGACTTGTGGGGATAAGGCTACGATTCTGAAAGTGGATTTCGACAAGAATAAAGAGCTGGTAGAGGAGTATGAGGTATCCGGCTATCCGACTCTGATTCTTATGAAGGATGGAAAAGAACTTAAGCGTCTTTCCGGTCTGCAGCAAAAGCCTTTGATTGTGAAAATGTTGGAAGAGCAGATGTGAAAAATTAGATAAGAAGAAGTAAACGGCAGGGAAAATTCTCTGCCGTTTTTTGCGAGTGTTCCATTATAAATGCAGTATATCAAAGCTTTGGACTATCTGCTATAATAGATAACGAAATGATACCGAATTTTCCAGGCCTTCTAACAGGAGAGTACATTGTGGAAATCAGAAACAGAATGTTGAAAGATAGATTCTGTTTAACAGAAAATGTGGATAAATGGTATGTATTCAGAATGTGTAAATCAGATAAGAAAAGGAAAAGAATATGTCTCATATCATAGAAATCAGCAGTTTTGACGCGCCGGAGCTGGATATCTACGCGCGTACCAGCGAAAATCAGTTAGTCAACCGGGCAAACCCGGCAGAAGCCATGTTTATCGCGGAAAGCCCCAGAGTCATCGAACGGGCGCTGGATGCAGGGTATGAGCCGGTGTCCTGCCTGGTGGAAAAACGGCAGCTTGCGGGAGAAGCAAGGACGGTTCTGGAGCGGTTGGGAAATATTCCAGTATACACGGCGGAAATGGAGGTTCTGGCGCAGCTTACAGGCTTTAAGCTGACTAGGGGAATGCTCTGTGCCATGTACCGGAAAGCCCTTCCGTCTGTGCGGGAGGTGTGCGGGAACGCCCGGCGTATTGCCATTCTGGAAAATGTGGTAAATCCTACGAATGTGGGCGCTATTTTCCGTTCCGCGGCTGCCCTTCATATGGATGCGGTGCTTCTGACCTTCGATTGCAGCAATCCCCTTTACCGCCGGGCGGTCCGGGTCAGTATGGGAACGGTATTTCAGATTCCCTGGACCTTTTTCGACAAAGAGGAGTGGCCGGAAAAAGGAATCGGACTGTTGCGGGAGCTTGGCTTTAAAACTGCAGCCCTGGCTTTGAAGGACGATTCGGTCAGTATCGATGATCCGGATCTGATGAGCGAGGAAAAGATGGCGCTGATTCTGGGAACCGAGGGGGACGGTCTGGCTGCTGCTACCATTGCGGACTGTGATTATACGGTAAAAATTCCTATGTCCCACGGGGTAGACTCCCTGAATGTGGCGGCGGCCAGCGCGGTAGCGTTCTGGCAGGTAGGGCAGAAAAACAGATAAAGACAGAACGTTTGTTCTTGAAAATAAGATGCGGCTGTTTTATAATAAGGACAAGCTAATAAGGACAAGAATAATAAGGAACAATAAGAAGAGCGACACCGGAATTGTCTGGAGGTGTTTGGGAAAATGGAAAAAGAACATTACTATGTGGCGATTGATTTAAAATCCTTCTATGCCTCTGTGGAATGTCGGGAACGGGGACGGGATCCGCTGACGACGAATCTGGTGGTGGCAGATCCGGAGCGGACGGAAAAAACCATCTGTCTGGCAGTGACGCCTGCGCTGAAGGCATACGGGATCTCTGGACGGGCCAGGCTTTTCGAGGTAGTAGAGAGAGTACGTGCGGTCAATGCGGAACGGCTTCGGCGGGCGCCGGGAGGAAGGTTTGCAGGCTCATCCTCCGATGCGGCAGAGCTGGCGGCACATCCGGAATACGCGCTGGATTACATTGTAGCGACGCCCCGTATGGCGTATTATCTGGAATACAGCTCGCAAATATATGAGATATATCTGAACTATATTGCGCCGGAGGATATGCATGTCTATTCCATCGACGAGGTATTCATGGATGTGAGCACCTATCTGCATACCTACCGGAAGACGCCCCGGGAGCTGGCCATAGAAATGATTCGCTCTGTTTACCGGGAGACAGGTATTACAGCTACAGCCGGGATCGGAACGAATCTGTATCTGTGCAAGATAGCCATGGATATCCTGGCCAAGCATGCCAGACCGGATGCAGACGGAATCCGGATTGCGGAGCTGGATGAGATGTCCTATCGGCAGAAGCTTTGGACGCACCGGCCGCTGACGGATTTCTGGCGGGTAGGGCCCGGCTATGCCAGAAAGCTTCAGGAGCAGGGCATGTATACCATGGGTGATGTCGCCCGCTGTTCCATAGGAAAGCCAGACGATTACTACAACGAAGAGCTTCTTTATAAAATGTTCGGCGTCAATGCGGAGCTTCTGATCGATCACGCCTGGGGCTGGGAGCCCTGTACGATCCCGGAGATTAAGGCGTACAAGCCGGAGAACAACAGTATAGTCTCCGGTCAGGTGCTGCAGTATCCTTACGAATATGAAAAAGCCTGGATGGTGGTCCGGGAGATGACCGATTTGCTGGCGCTGGATCTGGTGGATAAAGGATTGATGACCGATCAGCTGGTGCTGACGGTGGGATACGATATAGAGAATCTGACGGATCCGGAGCGCAGAAAGAAATATCATGGGGAAATTACCGTGGACCGATATGGACGCCGGGTTCCTAAGCATGCTCACGGGTCGAGCCGTCTGGAGTGCCAGACAGCTTCTGCAGAGTTTTTGGTGAGGGCAGTGTCGGAATTGTATGCCCGGATTGTGGATCCGAAGCTTCTGGTACGTCGAATTACAGTGACGGCCAATCATCTGGTGCGGGAAGAGAGCGTACAGAAGAAAGAGACCTATGAGCAGCTCAGCCTGTTTACCGATTATGAGGCAGAAAAAAAGGAAACGGAAGCGCAGAAAGAGGCTTTAGAAAAAGAAAAACGGTTGCAGAAAGCCATGTTGGACATCAAGAAACGATATGGAAAAAACGCAATCCTGAAGGGATCGAACCTGCAGGAAGGAGCCACCGCCCAGCACCGGAACAGCCAGATCGGAGGCCACCGGGCCTAGGGCAGAGCTGCCGCTTGTTATGCGGAAAATCAGAAAAAAAATCATTTAGAAAGAAGATTTTGATTTATGGGAAAATCAGATTCATACGAAGATATCATCCATTTACCGCACCACCAGTCCACGGTACATCCCCAGATGTCCCGCGCTGATCGGGCGGCCCAGTTCTCCCCCTTCGCAGCCCTGACAGGTCATGAGGCGGCTATCCGCAAGACAGCTGAGCGCGTGGAACAGGAGCGGGACAGCCGGGAGACAGAACCGGTGTGGGAGACTTAGCCAGCGTAAGAAAGAAAACCATAACTGCTTAAGTATCAGCAAAATTCAGAGTTCGGATCATCCGGTAATATACCGGAATCAGCAGTCCGCAGGCTCCGGCCCAGGCCAGAGGACTGGCCAGACAGACGCCCATATAGCCGATAGCTGCCGTAAGGCCAATGGTGGCGGCCAGACGCATGACAAGTTCAATCATACAGGCGGCAAAGGGAGCAGTACCATTCTGCATGCTCTGGATGCTGGTTCGGTAGACAGCCAGAAGTCCCAGCAGCCAGTAGAAGGGAGCTACGGTCAGCAGATAGCCGTTGGCGTAGGAGAAGATTTCATCACTGGGATTTGTGATAAAGAGTGTTACAATGGGGTGGCGCAGCAGAATGATTCCGGCGCACATCAGGAGATTTAGGGCCTCCGTCTGGAGCAGAGAAGCCCGGACGCCTGCCAGAATTCTGTCCTTTTTACCGGCTCCATAGTTTTGGGCCACATAGTTGGAGATAGCGGTCATCATGGCGTTATTGACCAGAACGGATACCTGATCGGCCTTGGTAGCGGCTGTATAGCCGGCGACTGCCGCAGATCCCAGCGCGTTGACGGTAGACTGCATGGAGATCTGGCCAATGCACATGACAGACATCTGGAAGCCCATGGGAAAACCGATTTTCAGATGGGAGATAAGATCCGGGCCGATGCCGTGAAAATCCGTCCGGTGGAGTCGCAGTATTTCAAAGGAACGTAAACCCGCAATCAGGCACAAAAAGGCCGAAATAAACTGGGACAGTACCGTCGCCCAGGCAGCGCCTGCTACGCCCATGTGCAGTGGGACGATAAAAACGATATCAAGAACCACATTTAAGAGCGAAGAAAAGATCAGAAAGTACAGGGGTGTCCGGCTGTCGCCGAGAGCCCGGAGCAGATTGGAGATCAGATTGTAGAAGACCGGCGCGGCGGTGCCAAGCAGGATAACGAACATATAGTCATAGGCCTGCTGATAGATATCCTCCGGCGTATGGATCCAGTCCAGGATCGGACGGGAGAGAGCGCAGCAAATCAGTGTTACGAAAATGGTAAAAAGGATGCTTAACAGGGTGGACGCAGCTACGCTTCTGCGCATACCGACTGTGTCTTTTGCGCCGAACCGCTGGCCCAGACAGATACCGAAGCCATTGGTAAAGCCCTAGATAAAGCAAAGTACAAAATATACAATCATACTGGTGGCGCCTACGGCAGCCAGCGCGTCGGCGCCCAGCGTCCGTCCCACAATGACAGAATCAGCCAGCGTGTAAAATAACTGGAACAGGTTGCCTCCGATTACCGGAAGGGCAAAGATAAGAAGCGCCCGGAACGGGCGCCCTTCGGTCAGATCTAACATAGATAGCAGGCTCTCCTTTTCGATGTCATAAGAATACGATTTTAAATCTTTCTTATAGTAACGCGGAGAAAAAGAGGGGTCAAGAAAAATTTTGCCAGTTTATGTGCCGTTTTTTCAGGCGCAGATATACGTACTCCCGGAAAAGGGTGTACAAAACGGAGGTCAGTGGGATAAAGACAAGCATTCCCACAATTCCCATCAGATTTCCGCCAATTGTCACAGCCGCAAGCACCCAGATGGAGGGCAGCCCGACAGAGCCGCCGACTACATGAGGATAAATCAGATTTCCCTCCAGCTGTTGAAGAATCAGAAATACAAGAATAAACAAAACAGCCTGTTTGGGACTTACCATGAAAATGAGAAAGGCTGCCGTTGCACAGCCTATGAATGCGCCGAAAATGGGAATTAAAGCGGTAAACGCAATCAGAATTCCGATTAAAAGCGCATAGGGCATTTTTAAAATACTTAAGACAAGAAGAAACATACTTCCGAGAATCACCGCTTCCAGGCACTGTCCGGTAAGAAAATTTGCAAAGGTCCGATAGGTCAGGGAACAGATTCGAAGGGAAGCCTCCGCCTTTTCTTTTGGGAGAAAGGCAAAAAAGACCTTCCTTACCTGGATACGCAATTTTTCCTTCTGAAACAGAATATAACAGGCAAAAGAAAATGCGATAAAAAAGGTCGTGATACTGCTGACGATGGAGCCGACAGCCAGTATGGTTGTGTTCATCACATTTCCGGTTCCTTTTCCCAGAAGGCCCATTCCCCATCTGATGGCCTGGTCCGGATCAAACCGGATCTGATTTACCAGCTGCACGATTTCCTGGTTATTGTGTGAAAATTCCAGGATCCAGGCCTGCATCTGAGGAATAAAGGCAGTGATGTTTGTGATTAGAGTTCCGATGGTTCTGGTAAGCTGGGGAATGACTCCAAACATCACGAGGACAAGGAGGCCGACGATCCCGATAAGGGTGAGAAGCAGACTTATGGGCCGCGCGAATTTTTCGGCGGCCTTCGTTCCTTTTTCCTTTGCGTTTCCAAAGAGCTTCTTTTCTAAGAAGTTCATGGGGACATTGATGACAAAGGCGATGGCGCCTCCCAGCGCAAAGGGAGACAGAATGTCCCAGATGGTTTTTATTACGTCGATCACGATATCGAATTTCCACAGCGCAATGACAAGAAATGCGGTAAATACGATGAGTTCGCGGATTTTTTTCATGGATAAGTTATTTAGCTCCATTGTTTCCTCCATTCTTTTTTAATTTCATACGAATCCATTTCAGCGCCTGAATGAGCAGAAGACTGATAACTGCATACAGGTATACCTGGCCAAGCTGCGTCAGGTTCAGGGATTCCACCTTAAACAGGAGATGAAGGCCGGGAAGGGTCAGTACGGCTGTGATAAGCACTGCGCCCAGAGCAAAGGCTCCCAACAGCCATTTATTGTGAAAGAAGCGGCTGGTAAAGAGAACCGGGTGATCGGATTTGCAGTTAAAGCCGTGGAACAGACGCGACAGGCAAAGGGTTCCAAATGCATACGTGCTTCCAAGCAGCGCGCCGTTCTGATGGTATCCGGTCAGAAATCCAACCATCGTCATGATACCGATGACCAGGCCCTCCAGGCCGATTTTGCTGAGAAAATCTTTTGTCAGAATCGACTCACCCGCAGCGCGCGGCTTTTCCTTCATGACCTCGCTGCTATGGGGCTCTACGCCCAGGGCAATTGCCGGAAGGCTGTCTGTCAGAAGATTGATAAACAGCAGATGTACCGGTGCAAACGGAACCGGAAAGCCTGCTATCGACGCGCAAAGAACCGTCAGGATTGCTCCGAAGTTTCCGGATAACAGAAACTGGATTGCGTACTTAATATTCCGATAGACGTTACGGCCATTTTCCACGGCCTTTACAATCGTTGCGAAGTTATCATCGGTAAGCACCATCGCTGCGGCATCCTTGGCAACCTCTGTTCCGGTGATTCCCATGGCAACGCCAATGTCTGCCTGCTTCAGCGCGGGGGCGTCATTGACGCCGTCTCCGGTCATTGCGACAATCATACCTCTTTCCTGCCATGCGCGGACAATGCGGATCTTATGTTCCGGGGATACCCTTGCGTACACCGAAATATTCGGAACCAGCGCTTTTATCTCCTCATCGCTTAAATGTTCAATATCCGCTCCCTCGCAGGCTTCAGATAAGTCTTGTAAAATGCCGATTCTTTTCGCAATTGCCGCCGCTGTTATCTTATGATCCCCGGTGATCATAACCGGCCGGATTCCGGCTCTGATACATTCGGCAACCGCTGCCTTCGATTCTTCTCTTGGCGGATCCATCATAGCGATCAGACCCAGGAAGATCAGATGATTTTCATCTTCGGCGGTTAAGAGATGTTTTTCCGGAAGTGGCCGGTAAGTAAAGGCAAGCACGCGGAGTCCTTCCATGGAAAATTCCTGATTCTGTTTTTGGATTTTCTCTTTATCGTCCGCTGTCATTTCCCGGACGCCCTCTTTGGTCCAGATTTGTTCCGTCCGTTCAAGGAGACAGTCTACCGCGCCCTTTACGATCAGTCGATTCTCACCGTCTATCTTATGAAGGGTTGACATCATTTTACGTTCACTGTCAAAGGGAAGCTCTCCGTTTCGGGGATAGGTGCTTCTTACTTCCGCGGCATGAATTCCGCAGCGGCTTCCCAGATTAATCAGGGCAGTCTCTGTGGGATCTCCGATTTCGATTCCATTTTTATTGGTCGAATCATTGCATAAAATACTGCAGTCCAGAAGATATCGCTGCGCCGGATCCGTTACATCAATGGCAGACGCGGAAATCCGTTTTTCGTCTATATAATAGTCCTCGACGGTCATTTTGTTCTGGGTGAGCGTTCCTGTTTTATCGGAACAGATAATGGAGACACTTCCAAGACCCTCTACCGCCTGAAGCTTGCGAATGATAGCGTGTTCCTTCGCCATTTTCTGCGTTCCAAAGGAAAGAACAATGGTGACGATGGAGCTTAAGGCCTCCGGGATTGCAGCCACCGCAAGGGCGACCGCAAACAGAAAGGCGTTGCCGGGCTGTTCACCCCGGAATACACTGAGGGCAAATAAGATTCCACAGAAAAACAAAATTAAGATGGAAAGCTTTTTTCCAAAGACCTCCAGATTTACCTGGAGAGGCGTCTGCTTTTCAGAGGTAGATTTTAAAAGTCCGGCAATCTTCCCGACCTCGGTCTGCATTCCGATGGCGGTCACAACCGCCCTGCCGCGTCCATAGGTCACAAAGCTTCCGGAGAACAGCATATTAGTTCGATCGCCGAGGGGAACCTCTGTGGAAAGCGTATCCAGGCTTTTTTCCACAGCAAGGCTTTCTCCGGTGAGAGCGCTTTCGTCAATCTTCAGACTGGCATTCTCGATTAATCTTCCGTCTGCCGGAATCATATCGCCTGCCTCAAGCAAAATGATATCCCCGATGACCAGCTCCCTTGCCGGAAGCTGAACGACTGTGCCGTCGCGCAATACCTTGGCCTCCGGGCCGGCAAGTGTCTTCAGGCTTTGCAGGGATTGTTCTGCCTTTATGGTCTGAACAGTTCCTAAAATTGCGTTAATTGTGATAACGATCAGGATAACGAGCGCGCTTTCCAGGTCTCCGAGCACACCGGATATGATTGCCGACACAATCAGAATCAGCACCAGAAAATCCCGATACTGTTCAAAGAAAATCTGTGGGATGCTTTTCTTTTTTCCTTCCGCAAGTTCATTCCAGCCGCAGGTTTCTCTGGCTTTTTTTACTTCTTCGCCGGTAAGTCCGGATTCTCTGCTGTTCATATATTTCAGAACCTCTTCCGGCGTTTGCTGATAAATTTGTTTCATATGATTTCCTCCTTTTTCCTAAGTATTGCCAACAGGAATTTTTGTATAAAAAAGAGACCTTTATTGCACCATAAATATGCAATAAAAGTCTCACTGTTTTCTTGTGACACCGGATGCTTCCACCGTATTGACGACGCCACAAACGCAGATTCGCAAGCGTAAGTTACTCCCTTTTATTTAAGAAAACTATATACCATCGCTGTTGTTTCTGTCAAGAAGTATATTTCATTTGCCATTTATCCCCGCAGAATTCCCTTAATATCCCCAGGTCATGAGCTTCCATTTTCCGCCCTCGCTCCGGGCCAGCCACCAGGACCAGGTGTATTCTTCATTCGCTTCCCATGCGCCTCCGCCATTTTCCGGTGAACGGAAGCTGCTGTCAAATGCGATGCATTGGGTAAAGGGCTCTTTACTGTCTTTTTCCGTTCGCAAATCGTTCATCCATGCAAGGGTATCGGGATCACTGCAGGTTTCGTCGGATATATAGGAGAGGCTATGTAATTCGCAGCCCTCAAAGGAACGGAACTGTTTTCGTATGACCTTCATGGCGGCGTCCATGTCTTCTTTGGAATAAAGGGAAGAGGTTCCATAATCGATTTCTACCTCTGAAGTATCGGCTTTTCCGCAGCCGACGAAAAGAAGTGTCAGCATAAGGCAAAGGATTGCGGTTATCATTTTTTTCATAGCGTCTGCCTCCTTATTAGTTTGAATGCGTAGCTGTTTCTATATCTTATTATAGAAGACATAAAATTGAAACACAAGGAAAAGTAAATGAATATGAGAAGGAAAGAGGTAATTAACAGTAATTGGAAGGGGATAATGGTGAAATTTACAATATGATAAAAACTTATGTAATCGACACGAACGTACTGATTCAGTCACCCTATGCATTGGAATGTTTTGAAGACAACAATCTGGTGCTTCCCCTGGTTGTGCTTGAAGAGCTGGACGGGTTGAAAAGAGCGGAGGGCGAAAAAGGAGCAAACGCCAGGGCTGCAGTACGGAAGCTGGAGAGTTACAGGCAAAAAGGTGATTTATTAAAGGGGGTTGTTCTTCCCGGAGGGGGATTTTAAGGATTGAGAAAAATTTCGTCCAGGTAGAACTGCCACAGGACGGGCAGAACTCTATTTTTCGGAGGAGCAGATCAAAGAATTTAAAAAGAAGGGGATTTCTGTCTCAGATGTCTATCTGAGCGACGAAGACGGAAATCATCGCAGGCCGGAGCAGGAACAAAGATCATATTGCTGGGAGATCCGCAGCAGATTGAAAAGCCATTTCTGGATGAGAGAACTAACGGATTAAGCTATGCGGTAAAACACATGATGGGTAGTCCGTTTTGCTGGCAGATTACATTGTCGGCGGAGGAATGTGAGCGATCTGAGCTTGCAACGGACGCTATTCACAGGCTCTATAATTTTAGCTGCTTCATCGAACCCAAGAAACAAAAAATCACAGGCAGCTCCTTTGCGTAATGCAGTAGGAATTGCCTGTGATTTCTTTTAGAGTAAGAAACAGAAATTTTAGCCTTTCATTTTATCCTGCAGCTTCGCCCATACGCGATCCGCGCGCATCATGCCAAAGTCCTGCACATCGATGACCATGACCGGAACTGAATCATTGACCATCTTTTTGATATCTTTTTCCGCGAACCGGACCTGGGGTCCCAGCAGGATGGCGTCGGTTCCATCCAGATTTTGTTCGATATCGGAGATAGGCATCGCTTCGATTGAAGCATCCACACCGGCCTTTTTGGCCTCTTCCTCCAGCTTAAGCTGCATGATTCCGGTACTCATACCGGCGTTGCATACTAATAAAATTCTCATGCGTTTTCGCCTCCTTCTTCAGCGTTCTCTTCTTCCACTTTCTGACGATCCCAAACCTTCAGGAACGGATAGTAGATCAGACCGTCCACAACCAGAAGAACCAGAGCGAGAACAACGGCTCTCCAGTCCATGGTAGCCAGGAACTGCGCGATGGGGGTCGGAATATTCCAGCCCGGATATACAAAGGTACGGTTTACCAGTCCGATATCCATGCACAGGTAAGCAGCGACACCGTTGATGGTCTGAGCACAGATAAATGGTATCAGAAACAGGGGGTTCAATACAATAGGAAGACCGAAAATAATCGGCTCATTGATATTAAACAGTGCCGGGATAACGGCCAGCTTTCCTACGGTTTTCATCTGCTTGGATTTGCTCTTAAGAAGCAGGAACGCAACAACCAGAGTCGCTCCGGAACCACCGGTAACCATAAAGTTCCACCACAGGGATTCGGTCCATACAGTCGGAAGGGCGGTGGCAGCGGTACCTGCAGCATAAGCAGCGGAGTTCGTAGCCAGGTTTGCGTACATCAGCGGCTCCAGCATGGAGGTAACTGCAGTATTGTGGATACCGAACCACCATACAATCTGTGACAAAATGGAACTGACAGCCAGACCAAAAACGTTGTCGATGGCCAGAACGAACGGATGGAACAAAGCCAGGATAGCTGCCGGGAAGGTAGTCTTGAAGCCACACTGGAAAATGATGCTCACTACAGAGCAGATAGCGGTTGTAAAGATAACCGGGAAAATGGATTCAAAGGAACGCTTCAGCGCAGGCGGAACCATTTCCGGCATCTGGATGGTACCGATTTTCTTCACAACAAAGAAGCGGTAGAGCTCTGTCACAAGAATGCCGATTACGATGGCAGCGAAAAGACCTTCGCCTCCCCACCAGTCATTGCTTAAGCCACCGTCTCCGGTTTTGGTAGTACACAGTACAAAGAACTGAAGCAGGGCAACGATAGGTGTGATAGCGGTATCCATTTTATAGCGGACAGCCAGATGATAAGAGATAGCCAATGTGATCCAGAGGCTTAAGCTGTACAGCGTCATGGAGCGCAGAACCAGAAGTGGTGCGCCAAAATTGTCGATGAAATTCTGCCAGCCATAGAAGAAGCCGTAGCCGAAGGCAGTCGGATCCATGGTGGTGTAATCTACCCAGGGGCGGGTCAGAAGAATGACGATACTTCCGACCAGCATGATGGGCATACAGGTCATAAATGCGGACTGAATAGCCTGCAAATATTTGTTACGTTGAATTTTGTTAGCAATCGGAAGAAGCTTTGCTTCAATCCAGCTCATCAGTTTATTTTCCATTGTGTTTCCCCCATTAGATGTTTTTGTACTTTTTGATCAATTCCTGATACCAGTAATAGCTCTTCTTCGGGATCCGTTTCAGCTCATGTTCGAAATCCACATAGACCAGACCGTAGCGTTTTTTGTAACCGTTGACCCAGCTGTACAGATCCATGGTGGACCATGCATAGTAACCATTTACATTACAGCCTTCCTCTTTGGCCTTCAGCATCCACTGGATGAACTCGTCCATGATTTCGATTCGCTCGTCATCATTTATCTGTCCGTCTATCAGCTCATCGTAGCAGCCGTGTCCGTTCTCGGTGACGTAGATGGGAAAGTCGCCGTATTTGTCTTTCAGCTCCATCAGCTCGTCGTACATACATTTCGGGTAAAGCTCACGGCCCCATTTGTTGCGGCGGACATTTTCATCGTACGCAGTCTCAAACCAGCCCTTGATAACGACGCCTTCCTTTACATTGGAACCGGCGCCTACATTATTAACGTTGACACAGGTTTCGCCGGAGGTATAGGGCTTTACATAGGAACGGCTGTAGATATTTACGCCCAGGAAATCCACAGTTCCTTTTTCAAAGTCTTCCCGATCCCCGTCCTTTACGAAATCCAGGGAAATGCCGCTGGCGCGAAGCTTCGGCATCAGGTCATCCGGGAAATAGCCTTTGATGACGGTATCCGTGATCCATTTGTTGTAGAAGAGGTCCGCATTGCGGTAGGCGATTTTATTCGCCTCGTCATTTCCTTCCGTCTCCACATTGCCGGTAGCGTGAACCAGACCGATTTTTCCGATGTAATTGCCCTTGCGGAATTCCTGTACGGCTTTGGCGCTGCCCAGCAGCAGATGGTAGCCGACCCTGCAGAAACGGCCGAAATCCTGTACATTAGGAGGGTAGTTACCGGCTGCGTAGGAGCAGTAGTCATAATACTTCGGTTCATTTAAGGTGGCCCAGAAGGGTACCCGATCACCGAAGGCGTCAAAGCATACCTTACAGTATTTTACAAATGCATCCACGGTCTCCCGGTTTTCCCAGCCGCCCTGCTCCGCGATGGGATTGGGCAGATCGTAGTGAAACAGGGTCACATTGGGAACCAGATGGTGGCGGAGGCAGGCATCAATTAGACGGTTATAGAAATCAATTCCGGCCTGATTGACCGCACCGGTTCCGTCGGGAATTACGCGGGCCCAGCTGATAGAGAAACGGTAGGTATTCTGCCCGCAATCCTCCATCATTTGCAGATCCTCTTCAAATCGATGGTAGTGATCACAGGACACATCGCCGGTCACATGATTGATGTTGCGCTCAGAGGTGTGGCAGAAGACGTCCCACTGAGAGGGGCCTTTTCCATCCTCGTTCCAGGCGCCTTCGCACTGGTAGGCGGCGGTGGCGCTTCCCCAGAGAAATGGTTCCTTGCTCATAGTTATTCACCTCTTTCCTTTTTCCAGAGTGCGAGAAAATGCTTTGCCATACGTTCCGAAAAGATGGCCATATTCAGATGATCCTGTGCGTGGACCATCAGAATACTGAAGGGAAGATCCTCTCCCCGTGCTTCCGCAGCCAGCAGATCGGTCTGCGCGTCATGTGCGTGGCGCAGCTCCGCTTTTCCGTCCTCCATATACTTTTCTGAATCTTCCGGATGACCTTCTTCCGTGGCCTCAATGGCCCGGTTGTAATAGTCGAAGGCACTTCCGGCATAAGCGATGATCTGCATGGCGCATTCCATCATTTTTTCTTTATCCATTTGCTTCTCCTTTCTTCCAGAGCTTCCTGCTGAATTCAGCATAGCGCAGAAGTACCCCGCAAGTCCAATCTGCTTTTGCGGGATACCCCGCAGGAAAAAAGTTGCAGAGGGAGGAAATTGGATTATAATATAATGTTATGGAAGGAGGCTGGAGCTGTGGAATATTCGAAGAGACAGAAAGCGATTATTTTATATCTGAGCAGCAGGCGAAAATTGTCTGCTGCAGAAACGCCGGGCAAACAGATAGCGGATCATCTGCAGATTTCTCTGCGTACTCTGCAAAATGAGATAGCGGCCATCAATCGGGGACCCAAGGGCGCGATTATCAACTCCAGCAATCGTGGCTATTTTCTGAATAAAGAGGCCATCAACAGCCTTCATCTGTCCCCGCAGCTGCAGGACGACGATGAGATGCAGATTTTAAAATGTCTGCTTCTGGAGCGGGGACCTTTCTGCCTGGAGGATATGGAAGAAAGATTTTTTCTCAGTACATCGGCATTTTTAAATAAAGTGAAGAAGTTGAACGGTGTGCTTTCCGAATACCAGCTGGGAATCCGGCGGGAAAAGAATCAGGTCAGTATCGAAGGAACCGAATATCAGATGCGACGTCTGATTCACGACCTGATTATGCGGGAAATCGGTCTGACCTACGACAGCCTGGAAATTGCTTCCAATTATTTTAAGAACATTAATACGGTGGAAGTGCAGGCGTTGATTTTGTCTGCCATTCACAAGCATGATTATTTTATAGAGAGTTGTTATACGACAAATCTGGTCATCAATATTCTGACAGCCTTTTCACGGATTGACAGTCACTATCAGGCGGAAGAAGTGACGGTACCGGATTACGAAAAACTGTCGGAGTATTGGATTGCGAAGGATATCTGCGCGGAGGCAACCACGCATTTTCAGATGCAGTTTGAGGAGCAGGATGTTCTGTATATCACCCTTTTGATTCTGGGGCAGATAAAGCCGCTTTCGGAGCGCTCCATTCTGGATGCCATGGAGAAAGAAGAGGCGGATAAAATTCTCGGGATCATCAATGCAACGTTCCAGAGCTACATGCTGAATATTGATTATAATTCATACCTGCCGAATTTTGTGCGGCATATTGAGGCATTGATTGTGCGGGCCAGAAACCAGCAGTTTGTCATCAATCTAATTTCCGAAAATATTCGGGAAACCAGTCCGTTTGTCTATGATGTGGCGGTGCATCTGGCGAAAACGCTGGAAGACAGCTTCCGGATTCGGGTGATTGATGAGGAAATCGGCCTTTTAAGCATTTATATCGGCTTTATCATTGAGCAGTCCAACACAGCAGAGGATCGGGTGAAGGTGCTGATTGTCTGCAACGATTATAAGGATATGGCACAGAAAATCCTGCATAGACTAAAGGAAACGCTGGCGGATTCCATTGAAATTCTGGATGTGGTGCTTCACGTGCCTGCCGCCTCCAAATGTGCCCAGGCCGAGCTGGTGATTCACACCTTTCCGATACCGGGCAATGTGCAGCAGGCCGTACTGATCAGTCCCTTCTTCACGGCAGAGGATCAACGGAAAATTATAGAAGCAGTCACGAAAATTCAAAAAATCAAAACAGAAAAGCAAAATCAGGAAATTCTGAAAAGCTATTTTAGCGAACAGCTGTATTTTCGGAATGTGGGCTTGCACACCAAAGGAGAGGTCTTACGCTTTCTGGCAGAAAAAGTGGAGGAAAGCGGGCTGTGTGGTCCGGGCTTTACCCAGTCCGTGCTGAAACGGGAATCCATGTCGTCCACCTGTTTTATGAATTCGTTTGCGATTCCCCATGCGTTGGAATTGAACGCGGCTCGCACCTGTTTCGCAGTGTTGATCGATGAAAAAGGAATTACCTGGGACGACAGCTGTATTCACTGTGTTTTTATGATTGCGGTGTGCAGGGAAGATCGAAAAGAATTTATGAAAATATACAGTGCGATTATTCAGCATCTGCTGCAGGAGCAGGCATTGCAGAAGCTGACACAGGCAGCTGATTTTAAAGAATTTATAGCGAGCATGAATCAAACATGAGGTAGAAAACGGTCTCCAGACTTCCTGCCAGAAATGAAGGAGATTGGTTTGAGATGAACACATATTATGAAAAAATAAGGGCATTGCTTCTGGAAATGGCGGGCAGTCTTCTGGTGGCAGTGGGATTGGCGAATTTTGCGGCAGCTTTTGAGTTCCCTATGACCGGATTTTCCGGTATTGCGTTAATCGTATATCGGTTGTTCCATATTCCGCTGGGCTTTACAAATCTTGCGCTGAATATTCCGATTGCGCTCGTGTGTTACCGGCTTCTGGGAAAACAATTTTTCTTCCGTTCTCTGCGTTGCATGGTGGTTTCGTCATTGATGATGGATTACCTATGCCCGCTGCTCCCTATGTACATGGGAGACAGACTGCTGGCAGCGCTGTGCACGGGAATCTTAAGCGGCCTTGGTTATGCACTGATCTATATGCAGAATTCTTCGACCGGCGGCGCGGATTTCATCATTATGGCGGTAAAGGCAAGAAAGCCGCATGTGGCATTGGGAAATATCACTTTTTTATGTGCAGCTCTGGTCATTGGGGCCAACTGGCTGATTTTCCGGGATACAGACGGCGTTATCTATGGATTGATTATCAATTATCTGTCGGGTATTATGATCAATCGTACCATGTACGGAGCAAATTCCGGAAAAATCACAATGATTGTTACGGAGCACGGAAAAAAGATTGCCGATGCCATCGAAAATTGCTGTCACAGAGGTTCTACGATTCTGGACGCCTTTGGCGGCTATCAGCAGGAAAAAAAGCAAATGGTTTTCTGCGCCTGCAGCAACAAGCAGATGTATCAGCTGGAAAAGGTGATTAAAGCTGTGGATCCGGCTTCTTTTATGGTGGTATGGGAATCCAACGAGGTGCAGGGAGAAGGATTTCGGATTGTGTCGGTGGGACAGGAAGAAAATTAGCTAAAAAAGCGGCGGCCCGGGAAGGGAGCGCCGCTTTTTTTGCTCAGGACAGCATTTTTCTATTCTATTTCAGCTTATCCCGCAACCTGATACAATTTTCTGTTCTACAATCTCCGTCATAATAAAAATATCTCCATCATTTCAAAAGAGAATGACGGAGATATTTCACCTTGCTTATTCTTGTAGCAACCAATCGGCTATATCGTGAATTTCGATTCCTTCATAGCTATATTGGGGATGTTTGGTTCTGGCAATAATCATTTTCGGATAAGCATCTCGAATCTGAAGCAGAGCATGGGAGTACTTGTTGCTCTTTTATCAAATTTTGTGTATATTATAGTAATTGTAGTGGGATACGTAGCGTGTAGGTGTTTGAGGCACTTTAGCGATCTGCGATGATGAAACCAGGGCTGTACTCTGTACGGTGCAGGAAACTGCGGTTGTAAGACAGTGTAGATTATAGATAGCAGAATAAATTATAGATAGAAAGGAGTTTCAGGATTAAATATGGCAGAAATAAAGAACTCGGAATCAGATATGAGCACTCAGCAGAAAGCTGAGCTGGACAAAGAGAAAAGAAAAGAAGAGAAGAAAGAGGCAAAAAGAGCAAAAAGGCAGCACTACAGGGAACTGAATGAGCCACCAAAACTCACCGTGCTTGAGGAAGTGGGAAATGCAGTCACCCATGGAATAGGAGCAGGACTTGCCATAGCCGGCTTTGTCCTTCTTCTCCTGAAGTCAGACACAGGGCTCAAAGTGATGGCATCGTGTTTTTATGGAATATCACTGATATTGATGTTTCTTATGAGCTGCCTGTATCACTCATACAAATCCGGGCTAGCAGTCAAGCGTATCTGGAGAAGATTTGACTATTCCTCGATATATCTGCTGATAGGCGGAACATTTGCTCCGATGTACCTTGTGTACTGGGAAAATGTGCTTGGAATAGTGTTGTTCTGTGTGCAGTGGGCGCTCATCATAGCGGGGATCACCATCATATGTGTGTTCGGACCAGGCAGGTTCCGACCGATACACTATACGCTGTACTTCGTCATCGGATGGAGCGCCATCATGTTCATTCCAGACTGGTTCAGAAATGACAAGCCGCTTTTGGGATGGATCGTGGGCGGTGGTATTGTCTATACGCTCGGCATGATTCCATTTGTGAAGGACACCAAGGGGATGCACTTTATCTGGCATATCTTTGTGATGCTGGGGGCTGCGCTGCATTGGTTTGGAATGTACCTTTATGTGTATTAATAAAAGATAGATAAGTTCAACAGTGCTTCGAGGTCTGAGACTATGACAAGAACCGGAGAATATCTTGGAAAATTATTTGCACACATGGGAAAGGAGTGTTATATAGAGCCACCTTTTTATTGTGACTATGGAACCAATATACACGTGGGAGATTATTTCTATGCAAATACAGGGCTGATAGTTCTGGATCAGTGTGATGTCATCATTGGAGATCATGCATTTCTGGGACCAAGGGTCAATATATACTGTGCATGTCATCCGATAGATGCGATGATCAGAAATACTGGTGTGGAGCTTGGCAAGCCGGTTACAATAGGCGATAATGTATGGATCGGTGGCAATACGGTCATCAATCCGGGTGTGACCATAGGTTCAAATGTTGTCATAGGCTCAGGGTCGGTTGTCACAAAGGATATTCCGGATAGTGTGATAGCGGCAGGAAATCCATGTAAAGTCATAAGAATGATAACAAATAAAGATAAGGAATATTGGCTTAAGCAGCTAGAGGAATTTGAGGCAGACACAGGTGAGCAGGTAAAGCTGGAGCAGGACTGATTCAACATTGCTGCTGTGAGTTGAGATTCCAAAGCGTTTTTCTATACCACACATCCTAATGAAGAGCCAATAAAAGGTATAAAAAAGATGAAACAGACTGATAACTTTAAGTTCGACGAGGCAAATGTTATGAATGAATTAGTATATAGAAATCTATCCGAAGATGCAAAACGACAAATATGTGCATGGAAATATGGCGGAGAATACGATTTGTATAATCTTCCTGCTTACGAAGAAATGCAAGTTCGACAGATAGGATTCATGAATCCCAAAAGTGAAAAAAATTATTATGGTTTTTGGGATGAAAGCATATTGGTAGGATTTGTCAATATATTGGAGGAAAAAGAGGAGGTATTTATTGGAATAGGGGTAAATCCTGATTTGTGTAATAAACATTATGGTCAACGAATGCTCTTGATTGCTTATGAGATTTCAAAAAAGTTATATCCTAACAAGCCGTTGTATTTGGAAGTTCGTACATGGAATACCAGAGCGGTAAAATGCTATGAAAAGGCAGGATTTAGGATTGATGGACAAGCTTATGAGTTGACAACAGGAATTGGTACTGGAACATTCTATCGAATGATAAGAGAATAGGTTAAATTCTTGTTTGAAAAATTGAGAAATCGTAAAATTGAAGAAATGCACAGTTCTCGGCTTATCGGGAGCTGTGCATTTTTGTAAATAAATATTTTTAATTAGCCGATTACGCCATCCTCTGCTGAAAAATGTTCCAGAGAATTTTCTTTTACCTGAATGCAGATATAAGTAATTCCGGAA
>OLRS01000500.1_pt1 | contig 45752 bp, 59 predicted proteins | sample 1673171 | NCBI WGS metagenome assembly OLRS01 (sample SAMEA3136762, study PRJEB25190) | human gut metagenome | biome: human gut; feature: human-associated habitat; material: faeces | place: Austria | collected 2013
ACGCGCATAAAGAAAGCCTCCCATTTCTCATGTCCAAGAAATGGGAGGCAGTTCAGTGGGGAGATCGGGCTTTCAAGGCTCAGTTAAACCAAACCTGCGCGGTCAAATGACCCGCAGATTACATCTGCTCGGGAGCGGAGACACCAACAAGGGTGAGCACCAGGGCGAGCGTCACGCGGACGGCATCGCAGGCGGCCAGACGGGCGCGCGAGAGCTCGGGGTCGACGGGACGGCCCTCGCTCGGCAGAACCTGGCAGGCGGCGTAGAAGCTGTGGAAGTCGCCGGCGAGCTCCTCGGCAAAGTGAGTCAGGCGGAACGGGGCACGATCGCGAGCGCAGCTGGCGATGAGGTCGGTGAGCTCGTTGAGCTTACGCGAAAGGGCGAGCTCGGTCGGGTCGGTCAGCAGAGAGTAATCGACGTTCTCACCGATGGCCTTGGCGGCGACGGCCTTCATGCCCATCTCAGCGGCCTGCTCAGCGGTAACGTCTGCGGCACGACGCAGGATGGAGCACACGCGAGCGTGAGCGTACTGCACGTAGTACACCGGGTTGGAGTTGTCGCGCTTCTTGACGGCCTCGATATCGAAGTCGACCATCTGGTTGGAGCTCTTGGAGATGAGCGTGTAGCGAGCGGCGTCGGAGCCGACCTCGTCGACGAGCTCCTGCAGGGTCACCATGGTGCCCTTGCGCTTGGACATACGGACGGGCTTGCCGTTGCGCAGCAGATTGACGAGCTGGCCCAGCAGAACCTCAAACTTGCCGGGATAGCCCAGAGCGTCGCAGACGCAGCGGACGCGCTCGATGTAGCCGTGGTGGTCGGCGCCCCAGATGTCGATGACGTGGTCGACGCGCTGGAACTTATCCCAGTGATAGGCAACGTCGGAGGCGAAGTAGGTGTACTCGCCATCGGACTTGATCAGGACGCGGTCCTTGTCGTCGCCCAGGTCGGTGGAGCGGAACCACAGGGCACCGTCCTTGGTGTAGAGGTAGCCCATCTTGTCGAGCTTCTCAAAAGCGCGGTCGACGGCGGAGGTGCCGGCGGTCTCGCCCTCGGTGTCCTTCACGTACAGAGAGCGCTCGGAGAACCAACGATCGAAGTCGCAGTTAACGGCGTGGCAAAGGTCGCGCATGTTGTCGACCATCTTTACATAGCCGCGCTCGCGGAAGCTCTCCATGCGCTCCTGCGGATCGGCGTTGACCCACTTATCGCCGTCGGTGCGCCAGAACTCGGCAGCCTCGTCGATGATGTAGTCGCCGCCGTAGGAGTCCTTGCCCAGAGTCTCGGCAAAGTTGTCCTGATACGGATGGGTCTCGGGGTGCTCATCGTTCTCGTCGGCAACAAAGGCGTCGCGGTCGGCGATCAGCAGCTTGTGAGCCTCGTCGATATCCACGCCCTGCTTGGCGATGATGTCGGCAAGCTGCATATAGCGCGTGCTGATGGAGTTGCCGAAGGTGTTCATCTGAGAGCCGTGGTCGTTGATGTAGAACTCGCGCTGAATGTCGTAACCGGCGTGATCCATAACACGGCAAAGGGAGTCGCCCAGAGCGGCCCAGCGGCCATGGCCGATGTGCATGGGGCCGACGGGGTTGGCGGAGACGAACTCGACCTGGGTCTTCAGGCCGCCACCGACGTTGGACTTAGCGAAGTCCATGCCCTTCTCGCGGGCCTCGCCAAAGATGGCGTTCTTGACGGCAACGGAGAGGTAGAAGTTGATGAAGCCGGGGCCTGCGATCTCGACCTTCTCGATTGCGGGGTCCTCGGACATATGGGCAACGACGGCCTCGGCGATCTTGCGCGGGGCGCAGTGAGCCAGCTTGGCGGACTTCAGGGCCATGGTGGAGGTCCACTCGCCATGAGAAGTGTCAGCCGGTCGCTCGATAGCGCAATCGTCAAGTTCAAATGCGGAAAGGTCGCCGGCCTCCTGGGCCGCAGCAAGCGCAGCGCGTACCAGCTCTTCAATCTTCTCGGGCATAGATCCTCCTTGTGTTAAAGCCCCCGAGCTCTTGGTCACTCGTAGGGCAAAAGCCAGAGTTTGTAGCACTCTATCACAAGCGACGGGCACTGTCGCAGGGTAAAGCCAATCGATATTGCATATGCACAAAATTGACTACAGCTTGTATGGAGTCACTCAAAGATGCCAGTCTGCCTGCAGATTATGCAGGCGTTGAAAATGCATAAAGGTGTGAATGAGCTGCGCCTGTTATCGAATACTCTTACCTATCGGAGTTGTGTGCTTTTCCTGCATAAAGTAAGGGTTTGCGCACGTCAGCGTGTTATTCTAGACATACGTAAATTCGTATAAGTTGGAGGTAGCATGTTCTCAATCGGTCAACACGTCATTCATCCGGGTCAGGGAGTCTGCACCGTCGTCGGTTTTAGGGACGACACACCGCAGCCCATGCTACTGCTCGAGACCAAGCAGGGACATGCGCAGACGATCCTCATGTACCCCGTGGCGCAGGCCGACCGTTTGCACGCCGCCATCTCGCAGCAAGATGCCGAGCACCTGCTGAGCCACTATGACGAGCTGGAGTGCGACACCTTTACCGAGCGCAACAGCTCGCTTGAGGAGACGCACTTTAAGCAGCAGCTCAAGCTGGGCGCACCCGAGACGGTCCGCGTGGCAAAGACCATGATGCACCGCATTCGCCAGGCCGAGGAAGCTGATAAAAAACCCAGCTCCTACTACATGCGCGTACTCAAGGAGGCCAAACGCCGCTCCATCGAGGAGTTCGCCGTGGCCTTGGGCGTCACCGAGGAGGCCGCCGAAGCCCGCCTAGCCCAAGCCGCCCTCAACTAACCCATCCGCGCCAAAAACCACCACAAAGGGGACAGGCACCTTTGTGGTGGTTTTCTTGTTCTAGTAGTATTCATTCTTATCGATACCCACGAGCACAAGGAGTCTCTTATGGCAGAGCCGCTTACCGCCGGAATCACCCGCGACCGCGCGTTCGAACTGCTCAATGAGCACAACAAGGACCCGTTCCATATCACCCATGGCGAGACGGTCGAGGGCACTATGCGCTACTTTGCGCGCGAGTTCGACCCCGAGAACGAGGAGTTTTGGGGCATCGTCGGTCTGCTGCACGACCTAGATTGGGAGGAGCATGAGGACGACCCCATGAACCACACCATCTATGCTGCCAAGATTCTTAAGGATGAAGGTGCGTCTCCCGAGCTCATTCGCGCCATCCAGACGCACACGTCAGACTTCAATACCTCGCTGCCCAAGCCCGAGCTGCAGATGGAAAAGATCCTGTTTGCCTGCGATGAGCTCACCGGCCTGATCGGCGCTGCAGTCATCATGCGCCCGAGCAAGAGCGTTATGGACTTTACGACCAAGTCGCTCAAGAAGAAGTTCAAGGACAAGCGCTTTGCCGCCGGCTGCTCGCGCGACGTGATTTCGCAGGGCGCCGAGATGCTGGGCTGGGAGCTTCCTGAGCTCTTCGACCGCACCATCGCAGCCATGCAGTCCTTCGCCCCCGACCACGATACCTTCCAGGCCTAACCGCCCGCGCCACTTAAAACCACCACAAAGGGGACAGGCACCTTTGTGGTGGTTTTTGTTTGCGCGGACGCTAGGGGCGAACCTGGCCGGTGCCTCGGAGCTTGTATTTGTAGGTGGTGAGGGCCTCGGCGGCAAAGGGGCCACGGGCGTGGAGTTTTTGGGTCGAGATGCCGATCTCGGCGCCCAGGCCAAACTCGCCGCCGTCGGTGAAACGCGTGCTGGCGTTGGAGTACACGGCCGAGGCATCGACCGCATCCAGGAAGCGCTCGCAAGCATCCGTATCCTCGGCAACGATGGCCTCGGAGTGCATCGTGCCGTAGCGGTTGATGTGTGCGATGGCCTCGTCCTCGTTTGCCACGACCTTCACGCTCATCTCGAGCGCCAGGTACTCGCGACCCCAGTCCTCCTCAGTCGCGGCGACGTAGTTGTCGCCCTCGGCAAGCCCGGCGTCGGCGCATGCGGCGCACGTGGCCTCGTCGCCGTGAATGAGCACGCCGTGGTCGTGCAATACAGCAACGACCGCAGGCAAAAACGCATCGGCCACAGCACGGTCGACCAGCAGCGACTCGGCGGCATTGCACACGCCTACGCGCTGGGTCTTGGCATTAACGATAATGTTGAGCGCCTTATCAAAGTCGGCGGATTCATGCACGTAGATGTGGCAGTTGCCCGTGCCCGTCTCGATCACCGGCACAAGCGACTCGCGCACGCAGCGCTGGATCAGGCCTGCACCTCCGCGCGGAATGAGTACGTCGACAATACCGCGGAGCTTCATGAGCTCGCCGGTAGCCTCGCGGTCGGTGGACTCGATCATCGACACGGCCTCGCGCGGGAAGCCCTTGGCCTCGAGCGCATCGGCCAGCAGCTCGGCGATCATGGCACACGAGTGATAGGCCAGCGAGCCGCCGCGTAGAATGCAGGCGTTGCCGGTACGGATGCAGATGCCTGCGGCGTCGGCCGTCACGTTGGGGCGCGCCTCGTAGACCATGGCGACCAGGCCCAACGGCACGCTCACGCGGGTCAGGTCCACACCGCTCGCAAGCACGCGGTGGTCGAGCACGCGGCCGACGGGATCGGGCAGCTCGGCGAGCTTCTCCAAACCGGCGGCCATGCCCTCGACGCGCTCAGGCGTCAGCAGCAGACGGTCGAGCAGACCGGCTGAAGTGCCCGCATCGCACGCGGCGGACATATCGAGCTCGTTAGCGGCGACGATGGAGTCGACACCGTTGCGCAGTGCTGCGGCCATGGCGCGCACGGCCTCCTGACGCTGCTCATCGCTCGCCGTGGCAAGCGAGGCCGACGCTGCCTTGGCGGCAACGGCAAGATCGTGGACATACGTGGCTATATCGACCGACATGGACGGCCCTTTCTCCTAGAAGTTTGCAACCATGGTAGCCGATTTGCGCATGGCCTCGCCCGCGGCGGTAGAATTGGTCAACCCGAAACACCGCAACGAACGGAAGACTCACATGGCCCTCATCACTTCGTACCACGTCCCCGGCCTTTACGTCGAGGACCACAGCATCGACGTCCCCCTTGACTGGCGCGGCCTGGAGCCGATGCTCCTGGCCGTCGGCAGCACCATGCGCCGCGGCGCTATGCCGGCACCCATCGCCGGCGCGCCCGAGAGCATCAAGCTCTTCTACCGCGTGGTTTGCGCGCCCGACCGCATCAACGACGATCTGCCGCTGCTCCTGTTTTTGCAGGGCGGCCCCGGCGGCGAGAGCCCACGTCCGCTGTCGCCCACAAGCGACGGCTGGATCGAGGAGGCCGTCAAGCACTTCCGCGTGGTCCTTCCCGACCAGCGCGGCACCGGACGCAGTAGCTGCGTGGACGGACGCACGATCAAGGCACTGGGTGATCGCGCAACGGCCGCCGGCGCCGATACAGCACGCTCGCAGGCGGACTTCCTCAAGCGCCACCTCGCCAGCTCCATCGTGCGCGATTTTGAGTACCTGCGCCTAGTGGGCTTTGGCGGCAAGCCGTGGGTCACGCTCGGCCAAAGCTACGGCGGTTTTTTGACGCTGAGCTACCTGTCGCTCTTCCCCGAGGGCGTGGCGGCGAGCTTTACCTGCGGCGGAATCCCCCACGTGCCGGCGAGCGCAAGCGAGGTCTACGTGCACACCTTCCCGCGTATGGCCGCCAAGACGCAGCAGTATTACGACCGCTACCCCGCCGACGTCGAGCGCGTGGCAGCCCTGGCCGATGCGCTCGAGGCTCAGAAGCCCGTACTGCCCGACGGCTCGCCGATGACGGTCGAGCGCCTACAGCTCATGGGCAGCGACTTTGGCATGAAGCCGAGCTTTGAGCGCATGCATTGGATTATCGATCACGCGTTTGTTGACGGCGACGGCACGCTGACCTGCGGCGCCTCGGTATCTGACAGCTTTTTGATGCGCGTCTTCGAGCGCACCAACACGCGCACGAATCCGCTGTACTGGACGCTGCAGGAGTTTATCTATGCCGACGGCGATACCCTGCCGATTCGCTGGGCAGCAGCAGAGGAGAAGGCCCATCGTGCCGAGTTCGACACACTCGCGCGCCCGCTCATGTTTACCGGCGAGGCCATGTTCCCGTGGATGTTTGAGCAGATGCCCGAGCTTATGCCGTTTAAGCCCGCCATGGACCTGCTGATGGAAAACACCAGCTGGGACAAGATCTACGACCCGCAGCGCCTAGCCTGCAACGAGGTGCCACTCCAGGCCGCGGTGTATTTCGACGATATGTACGTCGATTCGGGCATGCAGCTCGATACGCTCAGCCGCGTGGGCAACTCGCATGCCTGGGTGACCAACGAGTTCGAGCACGACGGCCTGCACGGCAGCGTGGTATTCAAGCACCTCTTCGACGAAGCGCTCAACCGAGGAGACCTGCGCCGGATCTTCTAACAAAAGAGACTCACCACCTGCCGGCACATAAGGAACGTCCCCAAGTGCCGAGAACAGCAACATTGCAGGAAGAGGACGGAAAGCGAAAACGCCCCTAAGCGAGCAAGGTGACGTGAAAGAGGAGGGCATTGACCTTTTGGTCATGCCCGACGATTGAACGTCAGATTGCCGCTTAGGGGCGTTTGCAGCGTCAATTGGTTAGGCGAAGACGATTAAATTATCCCTGTGTATCGCCGGCTTCTCGGCCAGGTTAGCGAGCAGGCGGTTGCTGGCGATCTGGTCCTGGCGGCGGCCGGCTGCAAGCTCCAGCACGTCCGAATCGGCCTCGGCGATACCGCGGGCGACGACCATACCGCTCGGATCGCACACATCGAGCACATCGCCCTCGGCAAACTGGCCATCGACCTCGCGAATACCCACCGCAAGCAAGGAAGAGCCACGGCTAACCAGCGCCTTCGCAGCACCATCATCAACCGTCACCGACCCATGTGCCTTGTCGCCCAGCGCGATCCACAGCTTGCGGGGCGCGATGTCCAGACGCTCCGCCGGCGGATCGAACAGCGTGCCCACGCTCTCGCCGCGGGCGAGGCGCACGAGCGCATCGGGCTCCTCGCCCGAGCAAATCACGCTCTGAATGCCCGCCGTCATCAGGATGCGGCTCGCGCGGATCTTGGTAATCATGCCGCCCGTGCCCACCGATGTGGAAGAATCGCCCGCCGAGGCAATAATCTTGGCATCGATCTTATGCACGACAGGAACAAACTCGGCCGTGGGGTCCTCATGCGGATTGGCAGTATAGAGACCATCGATGTCCGAGAGCGTCACGCACAGATCGGCAGAAACCAGACAGCTCACAAGCGCCGCCAGCGTGTCGTTGTCGCCAAACTTGATCTCATCGACGGTAACGGTATCGTTCTCGTTGACGACCGGCACCACGCCCAGCTCCACCAGGCGCAGCAGGGCGTCCCGCGCGTGCAGATAGGACGTGCGGCGCGCCGTGTCGTGGCGCGTGAGCAGCACGAGCGAGGTGAGCAGATCCCGTGCATGGAACTCCTCGTCGTAGGCCGACGAGATGATGCACTGACCAGCCGAGGCGCAGGCCTGCAGGCTCGGCAGGTCGCCGACCGGCTTGCGGTCGAAGCCCAACACGGGATAGCCGCAGGCGATAGCGCCCGAGCTCACCACGACCAGGCGCCAGCCGAGCTTGCGCAGGGCTGCGGCCTGATCGGCAAGCCCGCCGATAAAGGTGCGGTTGACCTTGCCGTCGGCGCCCACCACCGTGGACGAACCGATCTTTACCACCATCGTTTTATAAGAAGTCGTCATACGTCAAACCAATCGACTGTTCAGCGAACGGCCAAGCTGGCGGCCAAGGGAGCGTGACTCGCCCCTACCGCCCAAGGAATTAGTGAGCCCAGGGAAAGGCAGAAGCCGCGGCCATATTCTTGCGCACGAGTTCGTCGCGCACCTGTGCCAGGCCCTGCTCCATGCCCACCACATAGGTCTGCGGGTACAGGAAGCGCTTGAAAGCTGCGTCCAGATGATCGAGCGCCCAAACACAGCGCTCGCGCGCGTCCTGGATGCTCTCACGCGGAGCCACCGCACTGCCGTCGCGCACGATCGGCACCAGCAGCTCGCGATACTCAAGTTCGGACACGTCGGTCACCAGGGCGGCATCATTCACGGCCACGAGGGTATTGCCGCGCGCGGCGCCCTCCCCCGCCAGATGGTCCTCGTCGTAGATCATGTCGCAGACCGGGCCGCCAAAGCCGTCGTAATAGCGGCGCACACGCTGCACGCCCGGGATCGTGCGCTTGTAGGGCTGCTCGGAGAGCTTGACCACCGGCGTCCACGGGTCGGCCTCGCTCGCACGGCGGGCGGAAAGCTTGTACACGCCGCCCAGCGCCGGCTGGTCATAGCAGGTCGCAAGCTTGGTACCCACGCCAAAGCTGTCGATGGGCGCGCCCTGGTCGAGCAGCGACTGAATCGTGTACTCATCCAGATCGTTAGAAACCGAGATCCCCACATAGGGCAGGCCCTCGACATCAAAACGGCCGCGAACATACTTGGAGAGCTTGGCGAGGTCGCCGGAGTCGATGCGAATAGCCGACAGACGCTCGCCCACCGCCTCCATCTCCTTGGCAACCGTAATGGCATGCTCGCAGCCCTCGCGCACGTCATAGGTGTCAATGAGCAGCGTACAGTTCTTGGGGCTCGACTTGGCAAAGGCGCGGAAGGCCTCGAGCTCGGAATCGAAGCTCATCACCCAGCTGTGCGCATGCGTGCCAAAGACGGGAATACCGTAGCGGCGGCCGGCGAGCACATTGGACGTAGAGGAGCAGCCGGCAACGTAGCTCGCGCGCGCAACGGCCAGGCCGCCATCGGGACCCTGGGCTCGGCGCAGGCCAAACTCCGCCACAGGGCGACCGTCGGCGGCGAGCACCACGCGCGCCGTCTTGGTGGCGACAAGCGTCTGGAACCCGACGATGTTGAGCAGCGCCGTCTCGAGCAGCTGGCACTCCAGCGCGGGGCCGGTGACGCGCACCATGGGCTCGCGCGGAAAGACGAGCTCGCCCTCGGGCACGGCGTCGATGTTTACATGCGCACGAAAATCGCGCAGATAGTCAAGGAATGCGGACTTAAACATCGCGCCGCCGGCCGGGGCCTCAAGCGATGCGAGGTAGTCGATATCCTCGGGTGTAAAGCGCAGATTCTCGACTAGCTCGGGCAGCTCGGCGGTGCCGCACATGACGGCATAGGCGCTGCCAAAGGGATGGTCGCGGTAAAACGCGGTAAAACAACCCTGCTCATTGGCCTTGCCGCTCTCCCACAGGCCCTGGGCCATAGTGAGTTCGTACAGATCGGTGAGCATTGCGATGTCGGTGGGATGAGAGATATCGGTCAAAGCCATGGGGCGACCTTTCGGATGTGTGGTGCAGAATTTGAGGGTTGGACGAGAGCAGAGCACGCGGACATGACGCCCGATGCAAATCGGTTAGAGCAGGCCCATGCTGGTCAGGATCGTGTAGCCCATAAAGATGACAAACGCGATGAGGGCAAGGACAATGATGATTTTTTGAGCCGGCGCCATGCCAGGGATCTCGTTCTCGCCCGTAGGTTCCTTGGAGGTAACCATGCGCTGGGCAAAGGTCATCTCGTCACGGCTCGGCTTGGGCTCGACGGACTTAAGACGAGCGGCCTTTTTAGGCTGAGGTTTGGGCGCGGCAGGTGCAGGCTTCGCAGCAGCGGGCTTGGGTGCGGGCGCGGGCTTGCGCTCGGATGCGGCGTTCAAGGCGACCTCCTCGGCCTTCGCACGCTCGGCGCGCAGGGCAGCCAGCTCCTCACGCTCGCGACGGGCCTCTTCCTGGGCCTCGCGACGAGCCTTCTCGGCGCGGAGCTCCTCCAACTCGGCGCGCTCCTCGGCAGACAGTGGTTGGGACTCAAGCTCGGCCATGGTATAGCCCTTTCTTTTAAAAAAAGCCGCCGACACAATGTCAGCGGCTTATCAAATCCAAGGGTGGAGCCTCAGAGAATCTTTGCGAACCCTACGATAGCCGCGAACGGACGCGAAATAAAAGTCTCCACTAACTGGTTTTGCATAATAACACTGTTTAGCTCGAAAAAAAGTTAGCAAAATTCAATATGAGCTTGCTTGACTATGGGGTATACCTTATAATAATAGACGTAAGAAGGAAAGGAGGTGGTTCAAATGGATGACAAAATATGGGACTTAACGATTGTTGTCATCAGCGTGCTACTGGCAAAGGCGCTGGATGAAGGAATCGAAGCCCTAAAGAAAAAGACCTCTCGCAAGCCCGGAAAGCACACAAAGAGGTCAAGGTAGGGCAAGGGGCGCCGCTTCGGCGGTGCCCCGCTAGCCAGAATCATCTTACATCAGGAGTGCAGCGATGAAAACAGGCATTGTAGTTTTTGTCATCTCGTTTATCTCGTTTCGCATCTGGCGCAAGGCCAGAGAAAAGCGCGGTGAATAAAATGGCAACCGAAGCGCAAAGACGCGCAACATCCTCTTACCGCAAAAGGTCGGTGAAACAGCTAGTCATACGCTTTTACCCTAACGAGGATGACGAGAGTATATATAAATGGCTCAAGGAGCAGAACAATACAACCGAGTACATCAAGAGCTTGATTCGAGATGACATGAACCGTTAGAGACTTGTTGCAATGTCCCCTAAACGCAAAATGCCCGCGCCCCATTACAGGGCGCGGGCATTTTAGTTAAAGAAGCTCGTTTACTCGTTTTTGCACAGCATTAAAGTTAGCGCCAAGTCGGGCCTTGCGCTCGTCACCGTTACCGTACTCGCCGCGAATGACGGCGCGTGCAAGAGCGTCGATGTCTGCGGCCTTGGCGCGGGAATTGACCACGGCTTGCACCTCGTCATAGCGGATGCCAAGAATTGCCTTGCGTGTCTCACCGTTGCCGAGCTTACCGTTGAGCACATCCGTTGCAAGATCGTCGGCGCTTGCGGTGGCCGCGCGATTAATGAGGTCTTGTACCTCGTTGAATCGAGCGCCCAGCTTGGCCTTGCGCTCGTCACCGTTGCCGTACTCCCCTCGCATTACGCCTGCCGCAAGGTCGACTGTGCTACCACAATTCTCATTGTCAGTCGCAGCCGGCGCATTGTAGGTACTGGGCTTCGCATAACGCGACCAGGCGGCAGCGTCCATGAAGGCAATGTCAAGATCGAGGTTGCCGTTGTACCCAGATAGCCTACCGTGCGAAGAATACTGGTGCATCACGCAGGTATTCCAGGCACCAAAGCCGCCATCCGGAAGCCATGGCGAGTCCTGGTATCCAGTCTGGTTATCGTTGGCATACTGGGCAACCCAGAGGGCGTGGTTAGGTGCAATCCTAGACCAATCTTCCTCTTTGGTGAGATTGCGGTAGGTATACAAGAGACATCTCACGCCAGTAAGCGCATAGATGCGATCAAGGAATTTCTTGGCACCGTCCGTGCCGATCCTGCCGCCGTCCTCATAATCGAGCACGGGAATACCCTTGCCGAAATAGTTTTTACAGTTCTGATAGAAGTGATCCGCCTGCTTGACAGGATCATCCATATTCATGAAATGGTAGAAGCCCCAGAGCTTACCCGCCTTGATAGCCTTTTGCACAAACGCGTCACAAAACGTATTGACGTAATTGGTGCCCTGGGTTCCTTTGATGATGACAAAATCGTATTCGATTGAATCGAGATTAAGGTTCTTTTGCCAGTCTGCGATATCGATGCCCTTCATGGTCATCTGCATCACCTCTTAATTGCATTGAATTGTGTGAAAGAAACGGCGTTAAGCTCGTCGGTTGTCCATGCATGGATTGAATTGGTGCCGTCATCAGGGTCGCGGAGCGCATAGGTACCGTCAGCGTTCTCGCGCCAAATCATCACGACGTGCGAGCCGTAAGAGCGCTCGCCAAGGGTTCCGGCAACGCCTGCGAAGACGATCCAGCCGTCATCGACGGCCTTGAGGGCTTCGCCCGTTCCCCAAAACGTGTCACGGGTTTCGAAATGATAGGTCTTCGCTAGATAGGTGCTGAACTTGGCCATGTCGTTAACCCGGTCGGTCAGGCAGCTTTCGCCGACGAAAGCTGCCAGCAGGTCGGGTGTGACCTCGCGACCGTTGAGGTAGCTCAGCGCCATTGCCGCCGCCGTCAGGCCGCAGCCGTATGTGCCTATGGTTTCGTCCGAGTAAGCGGCATCAGCCCATTGAGGGTCTTTTTGCAAGAAGAGCGGCATATAGCCGCTCTTCGCACTCGTCTTATTTTCATAAACAGGCAAAGCCGCTGTATAACCGTCGCTATAGCCTTGGTTATATGCTTTTCCGAATGCTGCCGTATCTCTGCCAACGTGGTCGACAGTCAAAACGAACCATAAGCCCATGCCTACCGCGAAGCCCAGCAGCAGTGCGACGGCAATCCGCATCCTAGCCGCGCTTCGCGACTTCATCGGCAATCGCCTTTGTAATATCATCGGTGTCAACGTTGGCGTGCTCGAAAATCTTCATGATTGGCGTATCGGCAAGCTCTGGATATGCCTGCTTGATGTTTTCGAGGATAGAAGCGAACTCCATGCCGATGATGGCGATGCAAACGACATAGACGGTAATACCACCGAAATTCAGTCCAACGATATGCGAGCTTAGAATCTCGATACATATAACCAGCATGATGATAAGGGAAAGCGTTGCCTTATGACACAAGCCGCGGCGCATCTTCGAAGACTTAAAACTACAGTTGTAAATTGACTGGGCGATGCCTGTAACCATGTCGATAAGCATCATCAGGAATGCGCCGCCGATTGCCCAGATCTGCTGCTCCGTGAACGTGTAGATAGCTCCCATTATTTCTCCTTCGCATTGTCATCGATCATCTTCTGCACGGCGGCACGCCAAAGCTTGGGTACGCTCTCGACGGTACGCTTGCCGTCCATGACGGCTTCGTAGTAGATCTTCGCCATCGCTACTCACCGCCCACAATGTCGCCGATTTCGAGCAGGGCGGCATTGGTGTCCTCAAGCGCCGCGCGAGTCTGCTTGAGCTGCGCAATGATGCTGTCAATGCGCTCGGTATCCGTAAGCCCGTCATCCTCGTGCGCGTCCCATAGCTCGTTGAACGCTGCCGTCACCTCTTCAATAGACGGTGTGCCGACTGCCACAAAATGCAGCTCGTCCGCTCGCCAAAACTCGATTGCTTTTTCGGTATCCGCGCTGTTGTCCGCAACGTCCTTCTCGATGTTTCGACGAAGCCAAACATCGGAGGTCACGCCGCCCGGTCTTACTTCCACCGTCACCGCGTCAAGCGGCGTTGCGCTGCACGTCATAGTGCTCATGTGCTCCCCTTTCCGCCGCGCTTATTTGTGCGCGGGCTTTTTTGAAAACCTTGTTGAATCCGTTGTCGCGCCAAACGTCGGCGCAATCCGCGTGCTTGAACCAGCCGCCGTAACTGGTAGCCCTTCGCGCCCGTTTGAGCGTTGGCGAACGCCTGTATCTTCGAAGCGACCTGCACGCTCGCAGGAAAAGCGAACCGCGAAGCGTGGTACGGTTCTTTCGCACCGTGTATCCAACAACATCGACCGGCTCTTCGTTGCTGACGCGGCTTATCTTCCACGGCTTGACAGTAAGTCCGAACTTTTTGTGCAGCAGCCTTTGGAGCTGCCTTGCCGCGCTCCGCAAGTTGCGCTTGTCGTGACTGAATAAATAGATGTCATCTGCGTACCAGAGCTGGTGCGTGATCAGCGGAACGCTAGCGCCGCGCCTTACTTTGCGCATGCTCTCGACCTCGTGATAGCCGAACGACAACACCAGCTGCGCCATTCGCAGGCTGAAATAGCTTCCGATTTCCAGACCGCCGCCATAAGTGGCCAGCAGCGATTCGGCGATATAGAGCACGTCGGGGCTTCGCACGTAGCGGCGAAGAAGCATCATCACCACATCTGCCTTGATGGATGGATAGCACTTGCGCACGTCCATATGCACGTAGTAACCGCCATCTTGCGACCACCTGCGCACGGCATGAGCCGCCATGAGCTGGCCTTTGCCTGGGACGCTAGAAACCTGCCAGAAGCCAACCTTCGCATCGAGCAGACGCGACATTGCTGCAACGGCCACATAGTCGCAAACCTGCTGCTTCACGCTCTCAACGCCGATGATGCGCAGCTTGCCGTTCGTGGGCTCGCGATGCCGGTAGCGCTTTATCGGTCGAAACGTAAGCGAGCGCGTTTCGACCTCGCGCACGATCTCCGCGATTAGCGCCGAAGCGCTGCCGTGCTCTTGCGGCACGCGCCAGGCGTTTTTCTTTCCAGCCTTTGAATCAAGCCAAGATTCGTAGGCGGAAACAACAAGGGCTTCGTTTATCCGAAGCCCCTTGCAATAACTCTTCAATTGTTTTTGACCTTTGCTCTCTGGATGTCGTACGAGCGGTCGCGTCTCCGTTACTAGCCCGCTGGTCTTAAGACTGATTTCACTTAGTTAAGCCAGGTTGCCCCCGCTCGCCACCAGCGGCGGCGGGTAGTCGCGGCGGAAATAAAAATAGATAGCTGGTTGTTTGAGATAGTCACCCAGGTAGGCGCGAGCCGATGTTCCACCTAGCATTGCCGGTGCCGTTGTTGCCGTTGACGTACCAAAGGCCAGCATTGCCCCTGTTCCTCAAGTTGCCAAGGGAAAGCCAAGAGAACATGACAGCCCACGCGCCGCGAATCCCTGCTTGTTTTCATAAGGGGACAAGTCCCCTCGCGGCTTACGCCGCTTCACCCCTTGAGCGACCATTGGCAGAGCGGCGCGAGCCGATGCGCCACCCAGCATAGCCGGTGCCGCTGCTGCCGCTGACGTACCAAAGGCCAGCATTGCCCCAGTCCCACAAGTTGCCAAGGGAAAGCCACTCTCTCCAGCCGACGGTAGTATCCGCGACCTTATAGTTGTCATCGCAGATGCCAACCGACGTTGACGCGCCAGTTCCCTGCTGAATCATCAGACCGTTGATCGTCTTGCAGTAAAGACCGTAATTCCATCCCTCAGCTGCTTGTCCGGGAAAAGCCCCAGCAGATAGCGCACTGTCTGGTGAGCTACCGGCCTTCTCGTTCTTAGTATCCGGGTTCACGTAAATGCCCGCGCCAGTACCCGTGTACTGGATAAGGACGTTTCCAAGAACCTCATACATGCCAAGACCGAGCTCGATTCCCTGGATGACAAAGGGCTGCTTTGAGTCGGTGCAGCTCGTCGGAGATCCATCACCCTCAACCATGTCGCAAGAGCCGGTGTTCCACGGAGCGGTTGCGAGCTGGTAAGTCGTTGCGGTCGAGAACGGCTTCGCGACATCGAAGTAGACTGCCACATTGGATGCGTCAACCGCAACCTTCTTGGTGACTTTTGCGCCGTCGAAAATGTCGCAATTATACGAGTTGCCACGGTCGGTGTTCGTGCCAGTATGTGTGCCGAACATCATCGCGGAGCCGATCAGAATCTGGTCGGCCTTGTCCTTCGCGATAACGACCCTCGTGGTGTTGCTCTCAGCTCGCGTTGGCGTGGCGGTGATGTCGTAACCGGTGCATCCGGCAAAGATGCTCTGGCTGTTTTTCGTCGCATACTTGAGCAGGAACATCGCCTTGACGTACCAATCATCGGCTGCGACCTTTAGCGAATCGCCGGTACTCGCGGTCTTCATCAGGCCAATCCCGCCATCATGGCTCACACTGCGCGTCTTGACAGCAGCGCCGCTCACGCTTCGCGGCTTGCCTTCGGCATCGACCGACAGCGCATACTTTGCATACAGCATATAAGGACGCTGTGCGCCGTTGGGGAGCAGAGCTGCCGGCTGGCGCTTCATGCCGGGATGGCGCGTATCGGATACGGTAATGTTCACGGCATCATCCGTCTCAGTTTCCAGCGTGTAGAGAACTGGCGTCATGATCCACGTATCATCCGTGCGCGAGAATCGCCCGTCACCGTCGATAGCGGTAACGTAGGGCGTGCCATCCGCGTCAACGCCGCCGTTTACCTCGAAGAAGGTAAACGCGCCGTGGTTCACGTAAGGGTCGATTGCGGCGCGACCGATGATTCCGGGCTTTGGGTTGGCGATTCCGGAATTTGCCCCGGTCTTGGTGCAGGCCGTGGCGCTTCCCTTGGGGATGCTCACGCCATAATTCTTGCCGTCACGCATCTTCGCAAGCCATGCGGCGATGCTCGCGTTCGTGTAACGTCCAGTCTCGTCATTAAAAATGGGGACTGTCGAAGCCCCCATGGATTCGAGCGCGATTGCCACGCGCTCGAGCGTTTCGTGATCTGCAATATGGGTTTTGCCCATGCTTAATCCTCCGTATCGACTAGCGAGATGTAATCCGTATCGCCAACGGTGTCGTAGGCAAGATAAATGCGCCTGTCAGGGCTGATAGACCCTCGCGCTTCCTCAGCTGCCTTACGAGCGTCCGCAGCCGCCTGATCCGCGCTGTCCGTGGATGCTTTCGCCGCGTTTGTCGCGGCGTTCGCCGCATTGGTTGCGGTGTCGGCGTTCGCCTTGGCTGTATTTGCAGCAGCCGCCGCGTCTGTGGCGCTCTTTGTCGCGGCGTTAGCCTTGCCCGTCGCGGTGTTGGCGGCTTCCGTGGCGCTCTTGCAGATGTTGACCGCAGCGTTGGCGTTATTCAGTGCCTTGCCCGCGTCGGTGACGGCCTGTTCGCCCTTGGTGGCGGCGGTTTCCCCACGCCTGATAAGGTTATCAATCGCGTTGTCCCAAGACTGCGCGGGTTGCTGACCCTCTTTGGCGCTGCGCAGGATGTCCAAGGCGAATCGCTCCGTCTGTGCAAGGAAATCGTCCTTGACGATTTCGAAATAGGCTTCGTCGGTGTAACCGGGAACGCTTGCGAGCTTGGATTCATCGCAAACGTAGGTGATCGTATTGCCGCTGACCGAGGCACTGCCACGGTAATAGTGGATTCGGTCGGGCAATCGGGCAACCAAAAAGGCGCTGTACCCAGACAAAGACAGTTCGCCGCCGTTGTCGTAGATAAGCGCCCTGATGGTCGTTCCGCCGCCCTCGCCCTGGGCGATGCGGATGCAGTTGTTGCCGCATCCGCGCTTGTCGATGTCAAGCTCGATAGTCTGAGTGTTCATTAAGCATCACCGTCGACCAGCATCCACTCGCACGCCAAAATCTCGTTTCCTGTCATCTTTCCGATCGCGTCGGCATAGGCAATTTTGAACAGGTTAGGTCGATGCTTGATGTTTGCGTACATCTCGATCTCGCGGCAGAAAGCCTTGTGCTCGTCTGAACCGATGCGCAGCTGTGTGCGACCGGTGGGAAGCCCATCATCGCCAAGTTCAGGTTCGCCGTACTGCGCGATAAGCTCATCGCGGCGTTTTAGGTACTCAAGCGCTTCCGCACGCAACACTCTCGTATTACGTGCGGCGGCATAGCCTACGATGTCGCGGCGGTCAAGAAGCGGCTCGAGCGCAATAAGCATCTGCTCCATCTGGGTATTGCTATATTCATCGGGGATGATATTCTCGATTTCGATGCTCTGCTTGCTTTCCGTAACGCTGGCACCGAGCGCGGTTGCCAGAGATTCGATTCCTTTATCCATTGACCTTCACTTCCTCCACAATCGGTGCCGAATCGTCAAGCGCGGCGATTTCCGCGTCAACGTCTGTGACGCTTTCCTCTACAGTCTTGTATATGGCATAGCCACTCGCAGCGTAGTAATCGAGCATGTGTGGTTGGACGTAAAACGAGAGCCCATCCTTCTCAACTCTGTACGTGGTCATTCCATACCTCCTTATAGCGACGTGATCATTAGTCCGTGGTCGAAAGTGATCGTCCAATTTGTCCAAGTCATAGACAGGTTTTGGCAAATGCCGGAAACGTTATAAGTTCCGGTCAGTTGAAGGTTTGTCCACGAGCTTTTCAGGTCCCCGACGAGCGTGACGCTGCCGCTCATGCCGGTCTTACATGAGACGTACTCGCCACTGTCTTTGTATTCGCCGACGCCGATCCAGTCATCGGTGAGAAGACAGATACACCCTTTGCCAGCGAGACGCGCGCCATACACCTTGGACTTGGTGTTGTAGTTGTTGAATCCGACGTAGCCCGTAATATCCTCAGCTGTGCCGCCGTATAGGTATCCGTTGGCCATTGCCGTATAGCAGGTGCCGCCGCCGACGCTGAAGCCGTCTGTACCTATGTAGAGACCAGAGGTGTTCGAATTGAGCGTGAGCTTATATCTATACAATTTGTTGTTATCGATTGATAGCCCGCCGATGACACCATAGGTCGTCTGGAAATAGCCGCTCGTCAGATTCCAGTAGTTCTTCCCCTGACCGTCGCCGATTGTTCCGCTCTTGAGGTATGTAGCATTGACGTACAGCTCGCCATTGGACATGTAGATGCCTTTGTTTGCCCCGTCGTTGGTGAGCCGATTGAAGATCTCTTGCTGTTCTAGGCTCTCGTCGAGCTTGTCGACAAGTTTCTCCGCATCGGCCTTAGCCACCTCTTGCGCAATCATGCTCGTCGCTTGTCGCGCCGCCGATGCAAAGGCCGCTACCGCAGACGAGTAGTTTTCATAGGCGGTCTTATAATTCGACATGGCGGCATTCAGTTCCTCGGCTGTTGAGCAGTTTGTGACATCCGAGATAGCTGTCATCAGGGCATCGAACGCTCCGTCCGTGCCGAACGCATTGTTGTACATCGGCTCTAAGACCTGCGCCTTGAACTGAAACTGCAACTTACTGTTTGAGGACAGAGATTTGTATTGTGCAGATAGGTCTTCTTTATCCTTCTGCACGGTCTGGAGGATCTTATTTACGGCAGCTTTCTCCGCCTCGGTGACGATCCCGTCTTTGGCGATATCGTCAACCGTCTTGTCGAGGGTACTTATCGTCTCGTCGAGTTCCTTATTCCTTGTCTGGAAGTCTTCCCCAAGGGCCTCGATGTTTTTTCCGTTCTGCGTCATTCCGCTGTGCAGGTCTTCGATAACGCCATCGACAGTCCAGCCGCCATCGCCGTATTTGGCATTTGGCGAAAGCTGGAATTCGCCTGTCTCCAAGTCCCAATAGTTTGCGCCCACCTCGTCGGTGAGCAGACCTGCACGGATGCGGTCTGCCCGCATCGTTCCGGCGTTGATGCAATCTGCGCTCACCTGTGCGCCGGTTATAAACGTTCGCCAATTCCATTGGCCGTCGCTTGTAAGATTTGCGGCAAGGCGGATGCCCATGCCGTTGATATTGACAGCCCACATGCCGGACGTTGCCTTGAGCGGAACGCCAGTCGCGGCATCCAGCGGCACGTTGGAGTAGATCACGCCAAGCTCGAACGTCTCGACCTTGTACGTTCCGACGGCATTGAATGCCTTGTTGAGCGCCGCCATGAGCTGGTTGAGCCACGAGACGGACGTGCCAGCCGCCGCATCGTAGTTAGCCCGCTGATTGCTGCCTATCTTGAGCTGCTGCGCCATTGACTGAAAGATGTCGGCCAGATCATCGGTTAAGTTGCCGAACACCACCTTGGCATCGCCGGTCACCAAGTCGCGGGTCAGCTTCGAGACGCGCCCCTTGAGCCTGATTCCCGCAGCGGAGAAGCCCTTGTCGATGATCGCCACGCAATCGCCGACGGCAACGCTCTCCCAATCTCGACCGAAAGCAAATAGGTCGATCACGCTTGCTTCATAAGAGACGGTCGGCGTTTTGGCTTGCTCAAGGTAGTCGTTCGTCTCGGCAAGGAGTTGCACCGCGTCCTCGCATTGCTCGTTAACGTAAACGTCCACGGCTGGCGCGATGCCGCCGTTGCCGTCGGGATGTCCCCAAACCTCGGTCGCGGAGGTATCCTCGACGTAATCCTTGCCGCCGTTTATATCGCCGAAAGTCAGGCGCCGGCCATAGCCGCCGCCATCCGTCTCAACGCCCTTGCCGTAACCGTAAACCCTAGTCTTTGGGTTGGCGCTGCCGGTCTTGCGCTTGATGCTTATCAGGTCTTTAGTCCACGTAAAGCGCTTGGGACTTTGCTGGTTTCCGCGTTTCGCGACCACGCGCACGTATCGGTGTGTGACCTGCACACCGTCCGTAACTATGACGGTTTCAAGCTCGCCGCCCCATGTTTTGAGCAGATCGCTCAAGACCTCGCGGACTTTTACATGATAGAAGGTATGCGATGCGCTGCCGGGCAGGTCGCAGTTACCGACTTCCCAACGGGTGCCCTCGAGTATTGACGTGAGCGCCACAGTCACGCTGCCAGACGGCCGCTTGTCCTCGATATAGTCATCCCACGTCTCGTTGATGGAATTGATGCACGTTGCGCTGGTATAGGGCTTGCCGCTGTCATCGTGAAGCCGCTCTATTTTGTCGACTATGTGCTCGTGCACAACGCCTTGGCGGTCAACCCAGACAAGGTACTCGCCCTTGCCTAAATCCTCCTCGCACCTGATCTTAAGCTCGTCGGTGCCGTCTGTCGCGTCCTCATGGGTCGCGGCGGTGTAGGTGAGCCGTCCGAGGTTCGCGCCGAAACGGCTGAAACGGGTGAAGTTGACCTTCTTGGTTAAAGCCATCTTTCCTCCCATTCCAACGTCGCGGAACCGCTAGAGATTTTGATGTGCGCACGGTCTTTAACACTGAAAAAGTCGCTCATGATGTTGAGCTGAGCGACAGAGCCGTTAACGGTCACGTGCTCTTTATCGAAATCCATCCGAACCACGCTCGAAGCCGTCAACGGCTGGACAACCTCGACGAACTCGGCGGTGTCGGTGTTGGTGATGCGCCAAGAGCTGCAAGCGCCGGGCTTGGCCGTCACGGTGAGCGCCGCAGGCAGCGTGCCGCCGACAGCGAACGATGCCGCGCCGCTCACGTCCATACGGCGATGCTGACCGTAATAGTCGGGGTCGCCAATGTGGAACGTAACGGTTGCCTGCGGGCAATCGTCGGTAATCTCGTCAAGGTCGGTTGCACCGCTAACGATCGCCATCAAATAACGCGTAGGGTCATCAGGCAAATAAAGCGGCGCCGGCTCGTCAGACCAGAGCAGCGCCGCCAGCTCATGACGCGCCTTTGCGACCTCGCGCCGGTGCTCGGTGCGAATCCACATGTCAATCTGCAAATCGTAACCGGCGCGACGAGCGTTCTTGAAGTATTCGCCGTGCCGTCCGGGCGCATCCTCGAAGCTCGCCGAAACGTCCGCCATGATTGGGCGGCGCACCTTACAGTAGACGAGCTTCGACAGGTCGTGCCCGTTGAAAACGATGCTGTCGCTTTGGTTTCGCTTACGCTTAAGCTCCAACGGGCACCCCTTTCTGCTTTAACCTGCTGGCAATACCAGCGCCGATCTGCTGACCGGTCGTGTACGCGTCCATGCTGTTTGCAACGGTGGCGTTGACGGTCACGTTCACCTGGGCTCCGCCACCGAAGCCGCCGCTTATGCGGTCGAGCACGCGAGAAATACCCGCCTCGACACTCTCTCTGACGCTCGTGCGCAGCTTTGCATCGGGCGCGACGTGCTCAAGTCCAGCTTCGCCAACGCCGATGATTGAAGGCTTGTCGAAGGATGCGCCCTTTGCATACCAGTTGACGCTGATGGACGGCAGTTCCACAACGCCACCGATGTCACGCCAGCTGACGTGGAAATGCGGCAAGCTGATATGCGGCAAGCTGATGCGAATCCCGCTGAACGCCCCCTGAATCCTGCCGGGGATGCCGCTGACAAAGTTCCAGGCATCGTTGATTGGCGAAGTGATATTGCTCTTGATGTTCGAGAAAACGCCAGCGACCTTGCTGCCAAGCCCCGGGAAGCCAAGCTTTTCACCGATGGCGTTTCCGTCGTTTATCGCGTTATCCTTCGCATTGTTCATCTTCGTCTGGATGTTGCTTTGGATAGCCTGGAAGGCAATACCGGCCTGCGACTTCGCAGCGTCCCAATCACCGTTCATTGCAGCTTTCAGGGCATTTGAAGCCGAAGAACCGACAATTTTGCCGGTGTTCATATCTGCTTGGATTGAATCCCTGATAGCGCCGAATTTTTCAGATGCTCCGGATTTCAGATTCTCCCAAGCATCGGACGCGTTGGCCTTCAAACCCTCCCAAGCATCGGACGCGCCTTGCCTTATGCCTTCGAACTTTTCCGAAAGGCCGTTCTTGACCTCTTCGGCCTTTCCGGTTATCCCGTCCCAAATCCCAGACCAGAATTCCGGCACGCCTGCGAAGAAATCCTGCACGCCCTGCCATTTCTCTGAGATCCAGCCGGTGAAGTCAGACCAGAGCTGTTTACCAGTCTCGGTCTGCGTGAAGAACCACGTAAGGCCAGCGACGGCAGCGGCAACCGCAGCCACGCCAAGCAAGATTGGGTTTGCGGCGATCAATCCGGTGAACGATGTCCACCCTGTAGAGAGCTTGCCGCCAAGGGTAGATGCCAAGCCGCCCGCTTTCTCCGCGATGCCGCCGAAGCCCGTTGCAGCCGTGCTTATAGCGCCGCCGCCCTCGCCGAACTTGCCTGCGAGGGAAGCGAAGCCACCGGCAACGTCCTTGAACGTCTGGCCGATCTCGATGCCCTTTTGGAGCGTCTTGCCGATGCCAGTTGTAAGCCCGCCGAACGCGACCGTCCCCAAAACGACGTTTGTTGCCATGTCCTGCTGCTCTGGCGTTAGGGACTTGTACCAGTCGCTAACGCCCTCGAGCGCCGGCGTTACCTTCTCAAGCAGGGTCGTTCCAAGATCGAGCGCCTTTTCCTTGAAGGGCATAGCCGCTTCGCCGGCTTCGGCCATCTTCTGGTTTAGCTCGGCCTGCGCTTCGCGCGTGTCGAGCATCGTCTTATTAGTCTCTTGGTACGTCTCGCCAATGTTGCCGTAAAGGCCATCGAGCGTCTGCGTGATAAGCGAGGAACGCTCCTGCTCGTCACCGCAGGCGGCAAGCGCCGCATTGAAAGCGTCCTCTTTGGTAGCGCCCTGAGCGATCTGGTCGTTGAAAGCCTGCTGTGCCGCATGGTTGCCGGAGAGTGCTGCGCTCCACTGCTCATTGCTTGCCGTTGCCCAGTTGAGGGCATCGGCAAGACCGCCGGTAACGGTGCCGGTGTGCGCCGTCTCCTGCGATGCTTCCACGAGGTTTTCGAGCGGCAATGCATCGCCGAACTTGGAGAACGAGCCTGCGGCGATGTTGCTCCACTTGTCCAGTTCCTGCTGGTTAGTGGTCAAGCGTGACAGGTTCTGTGCGGCTTCGGTCGCGGTGTCCTCTTCGCCAAGTAGCTTATAAAACAGGGTATAGGAGCTTCGCGCCTGCTCGGACGTGCCGCCTGCATCCCTCCAGGCAGCGTCCAGCTGATGTGTCTGCTCGATCTGCTCTTCCTGGCTACTGGCAAGCCCGACAAGCGCAGTGGCGGTGCCGGTGACGGCACCGGTTATCGTCTTTCCGGCAGTCTCTAGACCCTTGCCGGCCTTTTCCAGCTTATCGCTGTTGTCCTGAATTGTCTGACCGAACTGGTAAAGGCTACTCTTCGATGCCTGGGCTTCGCGGCTAACGCTTTTCAAATCGTCGGAATAGCTCTCGAGTTGGTTCTCGCATATGGCAATCTGAGCCTTAAGGCTAGAGTACTGCGCTTCCTCGCGCTCGGTGAGTTCCGCGCCGCTCCGCTTCTTCTCGTCGAGCGTCGCGAGCGCGGCCTTGTAGGCATCAAGCTTCGTTTTCGTCTCGCCGTATGCTCGATTGAGAAGTTTTTCCTTCTCAACGAGCAAATCCGTGTTGCCGGGGTCAAATTTCAGGGCGCGATTGATGTCCTTCAACGCGCCCTGCGTATCCTTCGCCGTGCTCTGCACGCTCTTCAATGCGCCCTGCAACTCGGTCGTATCTCCGCCGAACTTGATAGTCAGACCTTTGTACGTAACAGCCACGGTTCCACCTCTTTTCAGTTGTCAATGAAAGAAATGAGCGCACAGAACAGCGCACCGCATAGGTGCGCTGGCGCTTTACGCTCACAGTCCAGACCAGAAGGCCGCTTCGCCCTGCCGCGCCTGCTCGTCATCCTCGGCATACGCCACGGCATCGTTGACGAAGCTGTATATATCAATAAGATTTTGCACTTGCGCATAAGACAGCGTGTGCAGGTCTTGGATGCTCAATCCAGCCTGCTGGCAAGAATAGATATAGAGCGTGTCGCAGCTACTCTCCAGCTCCGGCGGAAGCGGCGGCATCTGATGCTTCGGCGGTCGCGGCTTCCACGTCCGCTTTTGCGTTCGGAAAAAAGTTGTCCTTGATGATCTGCATCACGTCAGATGCCCAACCGCCTTCGCGCTCAAGGTCGAATTCCGATTGCGGGAAGCCGCAAACCCAATCCTCAAAGGACTTGCCAAGATCTGTCTTCTCCTTTGCTGTGGCGTTGTACGTCTTCGCACAGGCGTAGAAAATCTCAAGCAGTGGCACGATAGGCGGAATATTCGACGCTGCCGAGACATCAAGAACAACGGAAATGGCTTCGTTGATGTCCTTGGGGCGGCGGCTCCCGTCCTTGCGCTCAACGAAGAACTCGCGCGAGTACGCAATAGGTGTAAAGGCGTTGCAAGCGACGGGATACTCAACTCCGCCTACCTCGATGATTCCGCCGTCCATTACGCGCTCACGCTAACAGTCTTGGGCGTGACGGCAGTATCTACCTCTTCGAAGAATTCGTCGTAACCGTCAATATCGCCATATGTATCGATGTAGCTACCGCGCCAGCCGCTCGGCAGCTTGACGGGACGGAACGTAAGCGCGTAATCAAGCTGCGTGATGTCGGGCTTCTCTTCAAGCGTCTTGGCATCAATGGAGACGGGCTTACTGGTGCACTTGTAGATGCATCGACGCCTTCCGACGGCGTGGCCGGGCTGCTCGAACAAGAGCGCAAACGGTTTAGGAGTCTTGCCCGACGTTGCCAGCACGCGGCCTTTCTCGTCGATGTCGAATCCGTTGATGTCGGCCATAAGCTCGCGCAGCTCAGGTGTGCTCTCGATGTCGTAGAGCGACCACGTGATGGAACCGCCGTTGTCCTGGTACTTGTCCAACCACGGCTCGTTGTCTCCGTAGCTCGTTGCCTGCTCAATGGACGGATCGACCTTGATTTCGACCGTGCCGGGGATGTGGACAGGCTTCTCATATGTAAACGTATCCTCGTCGGTAAAACGCGCGATGTGCGCGTTCTTAACACCGAAGAATCCATTTCGCGCCATGTCGGCTCCTTTCATAATTCGGTAACGTCGATTTCGTAAGCCGTCTCAACCAGCTCGTCACCGTCAAGCGACGTTACCGTCTTGTTGTAGTTAAACTCTGCGGCATCGAGCGCCGCTTCGAATCGCTTCTCAAGCTCGTAGTCGCGCTCTCGAACGTAAAGCGCAACATCGTAGGGCATCCAGCGGCACCATCCCACGTTGTCGGCGCTCACGCCATCGCCGTAACCGGCTTCGATGTCGATATACGGAGGTGTGGGAAACTCTCCATCGCGGAAACCGCCGTTAGCCCACGGCAGGCCGAATGCATCAAGAAGCTGTGCCAGGTCTTTAAGGCTGTTCATTACGCCCCCTTGGAGAACTCAGCGGCAACTTCCCTGTAAACGCCTTCGATAACGTGATCTCCTTCGACCCTGCCCGGATAGCTTCCGTGCTGGTTTTTGATAACGTGGCCGTTCTCAAGCAAATGCGTAAGCTGATACTGCCTGTTGTGAACAACGCAGGTGGTGCCAGTCGCTTCGCTCTTAACGTCGGCAGACCATCCCCTTGCATAGCTTCCGCCGTGGCGCTTCTTCTTCCGGCTTCGCTCTTTCAGAAGGCGAACCGCCTTGCTGCCAGCGGCCTTGACGTTGCCCTGCAAGACCTCTTCGTTGTCCTCGATAACCTCTTCGATGCTGTTGACGATAATCGATTCAAGCTGGTCAATCTTTATCCCGCTCACCGGTTGCCCACCTTCTCGACCAGCGTAAGCCGCACATTGTCGACGTTCGCCACAACCGCCGAATCGACGGCGTAGCGGATACCGCCGAACTCGCAGAGCCTTTCACCGCTGTATGCGCACGCGCGTACCGTGATGACGGCCTGCGGCTTAACTCCGGCCTGCGCGGCGGTGTAATACGCCGTCTGGCTGATGCCGTACACGTTGCACGGCACACGGCGGCACCGCTCCTTTTTGTGCGATACTCCCAGCTCGTCACGCTCGGATACCGTGGCGATCAGCGTACAGATGCCAGCCCAGCCGCTCATGCGGCATCACCGCCGTTGTACGCCGAATCACCGCTCATGCTCGTAAGCATGGTTTCGAACGCCTTCATGAAGCGCTCGGCGTCTGGGTTGTCCATGCCGAAGTTTGCCTTGACGTAAACCTTTATCGCGAGTCGAACGCGTCCGTCCGAATCGTCGTGCGCCTTGGCATCCGACACGCCGCCCGCCACCAACTCGGCGCGGCCGGCTTCAATAACGTCCGAGATCTCTTCATCATAGTCGTTGACGAAAGCCGGGATGCGAAGCGCGGCGCGGCACGCATCCAGCAGCTTTTCTTTAGCTTTTACGGCCATACCGCGCCACCTCCTTAAGCAGACTTGATGGTGAGCTGTGCGAACGCTTCGGGGACAGCAAGAACACCGTCGAACAGAACATAACCGTCGAAGCAGCGCTTCTGGGTTCGCGGCTGGACGTAAGGCGTAACGTCAGGGCCATCAAACATGTTGCCCTTGAACAGGTCGGGGAAGCCGGCCTTAATCACGTTGTCGGCGATTGAATCGTCCTGCTTTACAACCTTGCCGAAGATTCGACCCTGAACCGTCGGGTCATCGGTAGCCTCATTTGCAAAATAAGAACGACCGTTGGCATCCTCAAGCATGGCGATCTGGTTCCAGATGGTGTTGTTATTGGCGTAGATGATGATTCCCTTAGCCGCCGCGTTGCCGTAAGAGCGGAGCAGGCTCAGCATTTTCACGATGTCGGCCTTGGTAAGCTTCTTTGCTGCCGCCGTCTGAATCTTGTTGGCGGTCGCGATGCCGTAATTCTCATCGGCAAGCTTCTCGTGGACGAATGCGTTGCACGCGACGGAGAGACGTGCAGAAACCTCGGAAATGATGTACTGCTCGAAGCCGGAAAGCGACTGCGTTGCCATCTTTCGGGACAGCTCGACGGTCTTCTTAATCTCCGTTCCTACGAGCGGCACGGAATCGAAGTCATTTTCCTCGATATCGGTAGGTGCTTCGCCCTCGTTGGTCTTGGCCGCATCGCCCTTCTTGATGGACTTGTGGCGCGGGAACTCGACCTGACCAGACATGTTCGTTCGGCTGATGTCACCGAAGAGAACAGCAGTGTTGTCGATAAGGGAAATGATCTCGTTCTGCACGGCCACGGGAACGATGGAATCGGTGTTGGCCGTGGTCATGGTGAACTCGGCTCGCTGCTCGATTGCATGGCGCTGAGCAGCACGCTCGACATCGGTGAGCGCGGTGCCGCCGATAAGCTGGATGCCGGAGCGCTCGGCAAGACCCTTAGCCCACGCATGGCGCTCGGCTGTGTCGTAGTCGGTCACGTCATATGCAGTGCCGGGGGTGCCAGCGACGTTGGCGGAACGCGCCAGCGGCACGGAATCCACGCGCTGTGCGCGGCCTGCGTCGATGGCGGCACGGGCGTTCGCGACGGCGGCGTTGCGAGCCTGCGCCGCCTGTGCGGTCTGGGCGGTACGCTCGTTAATCTGGTCGGTCAGCTCGGCCATGCGGGCTGCATCCTCTTCCGTCGGTTCAGTACCGTCAGAATACTGGTCGACAAGCGCTTGCAGGTCGTTAAGAAGTTCCTCAAGTGTCATTGCTAGTTACCTTTCTTCGCATTGGTAATTGCCAGGCACGCTTTTGCTCGAAGCAACGCGCCCTTCCTTCGCGCAAACTCCTTGCGCGACTGCTCAATCACTCCGTTGAGCAGGTTTCTTGCACTTATTTCGGTGTTCGGGTCAGCAGGAAGGCTGACTGCGGACACGTCATAAATCTTCTTGACGCGCGTGATTGTCGTGGTATGCGTGTCTCGGTCGTACTCGGACGCGCCGATGGTGAACGCCCACGACATGCGCGTAACAAGGCCGTTATCGATTTCCTCGAATCGGTTTCGGGCGGCTTCTGATTTCGAGAGGTCTGCGGCCATAAAAAGCCCGTGTTCATCGGGCTCGACGATGAGCGTTCCGTTCGACTGGCGCGCCAAAACGTCGCCCACATGGTCGAACTGCATGATGATGTCGCTCATGTCTGTATCGACAAATGCGTCTGGGCTGATGACTTCGCGGTACTCGATACCGTCCCAAGGGTCTTCATATAGGACATATGGGTCATTGAATGTCGAAGCGTATCCCTCGACGTAGTAGTCGGATTCGATGCGCTTCTCGCGGCCTTCGCCGCCGTCAAGGCTTCTCAGGACCACCGACATCTGGCGGTACTGGCGCTCATTCGGTTTCGCCGGCATCGGCATCACCACCCTTTCCATCGATTTTGGCGATATTCGCGTTCGTCTCGGCGGCCTTCGCCGCCTGATCTGTTGTGTGCTCGCTGATCAAGTCCAGGTCGATGTACTCACCGCGAATTACGTGACGCTCGCCGCCGGGGTAAGACGGTGACTGGAACACCTCTGCAACCTGATTGCCGCACCAGATGCCACGGTCGAACAGCGCCGTCGAAACGTTGAGCTTCGTTTGATTGCTCGCGAACTCCAGGCGGTTCGCGCTGAACATAATCGAGTTGCCATGGGCGATCTCGTTCGGCGTGAACGTCATCGCCGTGAGCACGTAACCGAGCTGGATGGCGAAGACCTCAGTACGTCCCTCGTAAAAAGCGTTGTACGTGTCCTCGTCGGCCTTGTTCATAACGATGTCTTCGTTGCTTCCGAAGAAGCGGTAGACAGCCTTCTCGATACGCTCCATCTGTTCAGCGTCGACGGTATAGCTTTGTGGAGTGATCTGCTTGACATCGGCGTACTTGTTGTCATACACAGCGATTCCACCCGCATTCGAAGCCCCCAGCTGCTCGTTAAACGACTCGCGAGTTTTCTTCATGTCCTCGGGGTTTCGGTTCTGGGACAGCTTGCCGATGAAGCGGATTGCCGCACCCTGTACAATGGCAGTTTTCTCCGCTTCGGCCTGAGTGTGTATCAGCTCAAGCGTCTGGTTGAGCACGTTGGTGCCATCGCCGAACAGGTCACTCTTAAATTGGTGTCGCGTCATAACGCCGACGCGCGACCACTCAATAAGCGTCTTATCGCCGCCGGGAAATCGAAGCTCGAGCCACAAGTCACCGTCAACGTCATACGCCTCGCATTGGCTCGGCAGCACGGGATAATAGCCAACTGGCGTGATTCCATCCCAGCCGTCTACAGGAACAATCAAGCAGGTGTCGCAAACGTCCAGCATCGTTGAGACGCGATGCAGGAATTGCGGCGTTGTCTGCCATGGATTGGGCTGCCAGAGAAGCGAACGCGTAGCCTGCTGTTGAGCTGTACCGGAAATCTCTGGCTTTAGTTTCAAAGCGTGATCTGCATTTCGCTCGATGACGCTTCGCGTAAGCTCTGCTTCATACAGTCCACCGCTCCACGTCGTAAAGCTTGGCTTGTACTCCGTAAACGTCTGAAAGTAGCCGTTGACGGCCTGCATGACAGGCTTGTGAAACACCGCATCGAACAGCGAGCGAAAAAACGACGGTTTCTTCCGCAATTTCATCCTCCAATCATGCTTTGGTAGTCATCCATCATGTCTTTGAGCACCACAAACGCATCGCACTCAGCCGCCCAAGCATCAATGCGGTTGCGCGGGTCTTGGTTCTTCTTGTCGGGCGCAATGTTGCCGTTCGCGTCGTTTCTGATCATCACGTTGGAACGGCACCATTCCGCTATAGGGTTCTGGTTGTCGACGATGCGGTTTTCCTTGTAGAGCGCTCGAAGCTCCTTCATTGGCATGGACAAGGTTTGCGCACCCTGTATTACCTTTTTGAAGTTATCGGCTCCGAAATATCCCTCGTACGCTTCAACAGTCGGAACATCTCGCATATGCCACGGGTCATAGCCGCAGGCAACCGAATAAATGCCGTACTTTTCCTGAATCTCCGTGACCCAATCCAGCACGTCGCGCTTGTCGATGATCGGCGTTGCCGACGTTCTGAGCAGCCCGCGGGCAATCCAGGCATCGTAGGGCACGCCGTCTCGGCCTCCGCGCCGCCCCTCGGCTTCCGCCTGCTCCAAGGCGCGAAGCGGTATCCACGCCATGTGCATTGCGTATATATGCTCGTCGTTCGGGCGCATCATCAGCAGGCACGCCGCCGTTAGGTCGGTCGTATCCGAAGCGTCCACGCCGAGAATTGCGTAAGAAAAAGACCCATCGGACGGGTCGAACGTTGCTTCGTTGTGGATCTCAGACCATTTGAGCCACGCTTGGCTCTGGTTCTCAATGAGGTTGAAGTCCTTTACCAGAAGCGTCGGCAAGAATGTCGGGTCATCGAGTGCCTTGGAGACGTTTTCCCTGAGCGATTTCAGGGACTTGATTGTTCCAAGCCCGGGATTCGCCTTAATCCAGCACTTCTCGTCTTTCCATTCCTCGCGCTCGTCAAGCTCGAAAATGAAGGCGATGAAATGCTCGGCTTTTTCTCCAGATGCTTCGCCATTCAGCCATTTGGCGGCGTATTCGTACTGAGCGTCAAAAATGCCGCCGCGCACGAAACCGTTGGTCGTAATCTCCAGAACCAGCGGTTGCCTACGGGCGGAAATACCCTGAATCGTCAGGTCGTAGAGGTCGCGGTTTCTCATGGCTGCGAGCTCGTCAACGATAGCGCCCGAGATGTCCAAACCGTCAAGGTGGTTCGTGTTTGCGGAAAGCGCTTTGATCGTCCCCATGTTGAGATCGCAGTAAAGGTCGCTCATGCGCTTTCGCACGTGCTTTGCCAGCGCCGGCGAGGTCAGCACCATTCTCCAAGCGTTATTAAAGCCCTTCGCCGCCTGATCACGAGCCGTAGCGACGTTATATACCTCCGGTGCACCCTCATCGTCATTTATGAGCAAGTCGTGCTCGATTGCAGACGCAAGCGCGGTCTTTCCGTTCTTGCGACCCATAATCCAAAGCACCTCACGGTATTGGCGCACGCCCTCAACATCGACGAAGCCGAAGATTACCGACAGGATGGCAAGCTGGAAAAGCTCAAGCTTGAATTTGCGCCCAAGCTTGCCGGACGGTAGGCGGCAAAACGTCTCGATGAATACAACGTGCTTTGCCGCAAATTCCTCGCGGTAATGGTACGGATAGAGCGGATCGGTGTTGTCCAGGTCGCGCAGCACGCGCTCCGCGAGCTGATGCATCTTCTCGCAAGCAGTGATCTCACCGTTGATGATGCCACCGAAGTAGCTTCGTATCGCCTGCTCGCAGCGACCAGTGCCGCTTCGCTTCTTAGCCGCCGAAGCGCGTTTCATTGAGGTAGTCAATGAGCGCATCGCCTGCGGTGCTGCCGGACGGCATCATGTCGGTGAGCTGTTTGATGCCGCGCGAGAAGGTTGTAAACAACTTGTTGTAGGCGCTGAAACCCGGATGCTCTCGCAAGCCGGATTGACCGCCGCCGTTGTCATATTCGGTGAAGATGCTCTCGTACATCAGCTCGCGGCGGGCTTCGTCAAGCTTGACCTTCAAGAACGCGATGTTCGACATCAGCGGAAGCACGGCGCTTCGCTTCTCGTCCGGTATCGCGTCCTTGGTGAGCCGTTGGAGCTTTTTCAGCTCGCTTTGGTATCGGCTCTCGATGGAAGCGGTGCGCTTCTTCGGGGGACTTTCCGTGGCTTTGGGCAAAAGATCGTTACTTTCGCACACTTTTCGCCTTCCCACAAGACCACCCCCGTTCTGAAACCCGTCACACGCAAATTTCTATCTTCCGGCGTTGGTGCCCTATGCTGGGTGCCTTGGTTTTAGACCGGGGGGATAGCTCGAAGCTGTGACCTGCTGTTTTGTCTGTCATTTTGTTTGACTGTGCGCTTGTGCTCAGTCTGTGTTTTCGTCTGTCAGCGAAATCAAGTTTCCGTCCTCGTCAAAGCGCAGCCCTTGCCTTGTGCTGCCCTGCCTTGCCCAGCCGTGCACCTTCTTGTGGCAGAGGTCGCACAGGCTTACAAGGTTGCGAGTGTCGGTCGCTATGTTCGGATCGCTGATGTTCGATGGTGTTAGCTCGATGATGTGATGCACCATCGTTGCCGGTGTTGCGATGCCAGCCTTAAGGCAGTGCTGGCAAAGATAGGCGTCGCGCTGCAATGCGAGCTCTCGCGCCTGTTCCCAATCCTTGGAATGGTAGAACCGATACGAGAAGCCCTTTGCCATTGCGCGACCCCCAACAAAAAAGGGACGCGACCCAAGGCCGTGTCCCTTTCTGATAATCCACCGTACCAAAATGTAGCACAAACTGAAAAGTGATGACAAGTACCAATCTCAAATATCTTTGAGCGCGGCAAAGCCCACCTCGTCGATATAGCGGAACCCAACGTTGCAAAGCTCCCTGCACCATTGGCGCGAGCACTGCATCACATCGGCTATCTCGTCCCATGGCATCGCTTGGAGATAGGCCATGCACAGCGCGTCGGCGTATCGGTTGCCCTTGAGCTTAGCCAAGCCGCCGCGATTGTCAGCACCGTAGAGCAGCACGCACGCTTCATCCACCTCGGATTGGCTGTCCGCGATCCTCCTTTCCAACCTCCCCTCAAAGTCGATACGCCCGTTAATCACATCCATAGGGTCTGAGCCACCGCCGCCGCCCGTGCTGTAGCTCTGCGCCTTGGCTCCCTCGCGAGCCTTAAGGCGGGCTAGCATCTCCTTTGCGTGCTCGATGCTAGCCACCTCGTCACGGATGCGCTCGAAGTATTCCTTGGCATCCACAAGGCATCAACCCTAGTCGATGCCCGTAGAGCCGAAGCCGTCTGTACCGCGCTCGGTGTCGGTCAGGCTATCGACCCCGACAAGATCACATGGCACGAACGGGACAACGACCATCTGGCACACGCGCGTACCCTTGGGAAGAAACACGGTGTCACAGCTGAGATTGACCAGCGGTGCATGCACCTCGCCACGGTATCCGCTGTCGATGACGCTTACGCTGTTGCGCAGCGTCACGCCGTAGTGAGCGCCAAGGCCGGAGCGCGGGAAGACCAAGCCGACACAACCGCTCGGAATCTCGCAGGCAAAGCCAAGTCCGCAGACAGCGCTTGCGTTTGGCTCAAGCCTTACATCCTCGGTGATGCAAAGGTCGAAGCCTGCATCGCCATCGTGCGCGTATGTCGGCATGACCGTTCCGTCAGCCAGGCAAACGTTCATCTTTCGTCCGTACATATCAGCTCCTTAGAAGGGAATATCTTCGTCGTACACATCTGGGTAGGTCGCAGCCTGCGGTACCGCCGCCGGTTGCTGCGACTGTCGATGCGAGGTCATGATTGCCACGTTATCGACGATAACCTCAAGCTTGCGATAGCGCTTGCCGTCCTTCTCCCACACGTTCTGATGCAGGTGCCCAAGGATGGCCAGGCGTGCGCCCTTCATCAGAAGGCCGTTGTTAAACATCGCTTCGCCACGCTTGCCGTACATCACGCAGTCAACCCAACTGGTCACGTCCTTATAGCTACCGTCCTGCTGCTTGCGGCTCTTGTTCACTGCTAGTGAAAAGCTCGTTACCGCAAGGCCGCTGTTGGTGTACCTAACCTCTGCATCTTGCCCAAGGTTGCCACTCAAGGTGACGCTGTTAAGGCTGTCACTCACAGTTGCCACCCCTCACGATTGCCAATGCGATATAGGTCATGATCACCATCGCGGTTGCGAGCAATGGGACGAGCCACGAGAACAGACAACCAGTTATGACGCTTATGAGCAGTTCCATAAGGCAAAAACAAAGAAAGACGATGATGCAGCCCAACAACGCTATGAGCACCTCCAAAAGCACACTCAGTCTCTTGATTCGTCGGCGTGCCCGCTCATTCGACCTACTCACGGCGTCCACCTCCAAGAGCCTCGATAAGCCCCTCTCGCTGGATGTATCCCAGACCCTGCACGCGGCGGCTCGTGCTGATGTGCAGGCTCTTCATGAGCTTCTGGGTTCGTGGCGCGGCAAAACCGGGCATCGACCTAATCAGCGATTCGACACGCATGCCCGATGCAGCCTGGTCTCCGCCGTCTGCCAACTCAAAGAACTGCTCAATGGACATCAAGCCGTTCTTAAGCTTGGCCTTGTACTCAGCTCTCTTAATCCTGATTTGCATCCCCTTATCGAGGGCTGCACGCCGCTGTTCGGCAGTCAATTTCGGTACCATTTTCAATATCTCCTGATTCTTACTTGGAATACGGCGGCTAACCGTTCCCAAACCATCGGTTTTGCTTTCTGACCTCTCGTTTTCGTGTCGTGCAGCAAGTGGCTGAGGTCTTGCCATTTACACACCGTTTACACTCCGTCCTCAAGCTTCTTGGCGAAGCTGTTGAACGCCTGAGCCGCCGCCTGGTCGCGCCCCGGCAGAAGGTGCGCGTAGAGCTTCAGCGTGGTCGCTTCGTTCGAGTGTCCCAATCGATCTGCGAGCGTCTTGAGGTCAACGCCGTTCGCAAGGCACCACGTGGCGTGCGTATGGCGCAACGAGTGGAACACGTACGCCTTAGGCATGCCCGCACGGTCGCGAGCACGGCTGAAAGCCTTTGAGACGGTCGTGGGGCGCATGTAAGAGCCGTCTACGCTCACCAGCGGCGAATCGGGCGTAAAAGCGTCTGAAATCGAATCCTGTTGCGCGAGATAGGCTTTTATCAGATCCCACTCTTCGTCGATTAACGCCACAGGCCGCGTCTTCTTGTTCTTGGTCACGTTGGATCGGATAACGCCGCCGCCCGGAACCTCGATGACCGTTCCGCTCACGAGGATGAACCCTTGCGCCTTGTGGAGGTCGCGGCGCCTTACGGCGCACACCTCGCCGACGCGCATCCCCGTATGCAGTGCGAGCCAAGCCGCGAAAGCATAGGCTGATTGGCGCATGAAGCGCTTCTCGGGCGTTTCAAGGTCGAGCTTTTCGGAAACCATGGCATCGAGTGCCCTGTAATCCCATTCGTCGATGCTCACGGCTTCATGGCGTTCCTCTGGCGGCTTTGTGACCATGAGCATTGGGTTGTTCTCGCAGATGCCGATGCGCACCCAGAAGTTGTAGGCACCTCGTAGGAAGTGGTGAACGCTGATAATCGTGTTGCACGAAAGACCTTGACCGCCGTTCTTCTTACTCACGCCAAGCCGCGTCTCGAAGTCGTTCAGCTCGATTGCGGTAAGGTCGCGAGCGACTTTGCCTTTAAGGTACTTGCCCACGTAGGTTCGTGTGAAAGACGTCCACCTCTTCACGGTGTTAATGGCTGCGCCCTTAATCTTCCGATGCTCGATATACTCCCAGAGCAGGTCGACTATGAGCGTGCTCTTGACCTTGCCGTCAAGGGTCAGGTGTGAAGCCCAGGCATCAGCCAAAGCCTGCGCTTCATCGCGCGTCCTAGCATCCGGGAAGCTACGGCGTGGCCGTATCTGCCGCCCGTCCGGTGCCTTGCCAAGATACGGCTGCGCGTACCACACGCCCTTTGGGTCGCGCTTGACCTCGATACCCATCACCGGCACCTGCCGGTGCGCTTGAGATAGGCGACGTTCCTGCGCGACCGCTTGAGCGCCTTTGCATACCGGCGCTGCCATTTAGGGTCGCGATACTTCCTGCAACGCTTCTCGAACTTGACCCATTCCCTATGCGCACGGCTCATCGCGCGTGAAACCTCATAGACGAAGTTCCATTTTCCGCTCAACGCAGATACGAACTCATCGCCGAAGTCCTTAATGATGCGGCTGAGGACATGGCCTGGACTCTCAATCATCGTCCCGCTCCTTTCCAGCCGCTTTCTTCGCCTTGTGCATGCTGACCTGCGCCAGGTAAATGAACCAGATGCACGCGATCAGCAGGAAGCAGAAGAAGGCCAGGAACCCATAGCCAGCGCCGAAGATGAAGCCAATGGCGATACTGGCAACCAACATCGCGAACGGGACGATCAGCAGGGCGCACCCAACCAGCGTCGACGATGCCTCTTCATACTCTTCCTCGGTCTTAAACTCTTTCATTTCTTTCCTCCAAATTTCGGTTAATCGATGCGATTGCATCGTCAACGCAGTCGCACCAGCAAATAAGATCGTCGTAATCGACCCGTGCGCCATCGCGACCGCGCTTCTCGCAGGTCGCGATGCGCCTGCTTATGTCCTGCGACACGGCACACAGGTTCTCAAGGGTCTTGCGGTCGCTCCTAATCGTCATCGCCGGTCACCCACACATCGCGGTGATACTCCCGCATGAACTCGTCGAAATCCAATTCGATGTCTTCGCTCTCCAAGCCTTGCCAGCCCCAAAACTCGCTGACATATGGCCGACAGCGCGGACATGCGTAGCGCTTCCAGAACAGACGCATCCAAAGGCCACTTTCCATGAGCACGCCACGTGTTCCTACTGGAATCGTCTTGCCGCAGTACGTGCACTGATGCGCCTTGCGGACGGTGACAAGCTTGGGTGCGGCGTAGAAGTCACCGCCGCTCATGACGCGCCGCCTTCCAGCGTCTCAAGCATGTTCTCGATGCATTCATGCGCCTTCTTGAGGTCTTCGATGCCGTTCTTGGACCTCCAGCGCCACAGGTACTTGAAGGCGCATCCCTGCATATAGGACACGTATTCATCGGTTCCGAGCATCGATTCCATTGCCTGCTTGCACTCGATGCCGGTATGCCCCGCGTAATGCGCTGGCTTGGTCACAGGGTCGAACCCCGTATCGACCGTTGAGGTCATCTTCTCGACAACCTGCGAAGCACTGAGATCAACAGGCTCAGTCAGATCACCTACACGCTTAACGTAAGAACTCATTGACATCACTCCTTTGAAACCAGCTTCGACAACTCGTCAAAATCGACCGTATGGAGCAGCTTTATCAGCTGCGCGACCTCTGGTGAGCGCCAAGCGTGCATGCCGTACGTATGCGCCCCTGTTGTGTAGTGGTAGTAATTGGCCTTAAGGTGCTCTTCCGCTTCGCGAAGTGTGAGAAACATGGTGTCCGGGACAATTGCCAACAGCTTCGTAAGGAACACGCAACCAAGCGCGTTGTTTTCGGCGTATTCCTTGATTACACCCGTAGAGATGCTGATGCCCATATTCGTGAAACGTGCCCGAATGCATCCGTTCTCGTCAAGATCAAGCCAGTTGTCTTCAAGCCATTCTTTGGCGTGCTCTTCGCCGCCAAAATCAAGCTCGTCCTTGTAGGCTCGCGACACCGCTTCCCCCAAGCTAATGATTTCGCCTTCGCCATCTTCAAAAAGCTCAACGGCTTCGATGTCATCGCCATCTGTTGCTTCGCGGTATTCGTAGTCTCGAATGACCCAATAACGCGGGTCAGCCGTTGCCAATGTCGGCTGATTGTTCAGCTCATGCTGTAGCTCTTTGAGAAAAACGAGATCGTCTTGCGTAAGGCTACGCTTGACGTAAGCGCGGTCTTCGCGATCAACCGATGCTGTCATTTCTCTTCACCTCCTTCTCGTTCTTCTTCGTCTCCCTGCACTTCAAGCAGGCTTCGCTGTCCTTGATGAACCAGTCCAGATTCCGTTCGATGCCGCAGTAAGGGCACGTGTGCTTTCGGACTTTGTTGACATAGCTCCCGTAAGGCATCGCCAACGCTCCTTTGTTGAAAACTTTGCTATTGTTGAAAACTTGTTGAAAACCTGTTGATAACTACTGCTTAAGACTCGAAAACAGGCTTTGGAATCGCTCGAAAAACGAATCGATCAAGAAAGAAGAAGCAAGAAAGAAGAACCTTGCTTGTGAGTCAACATAACAAGCAAGTGCGGGTTTTTGGCTTTGGGTTTGGGTTTTATGACCCAAACCCAAAAACCCGCTTCTGTACTGTTATGTTATGTATTGTTAGGCTTAGCCCAACCTAAAACCGATGGTTTCGCGCTGGTTTCAATCCGCAACAACACAAACATACGCTCTGACCTGCTAGTTTTGCGGGTTTTCCTGCTTCTTTTTCGGCCTGCCGCCCTTGGCTCCGTTGACGCGCTGCTTGCCAAAATAAAGGGCGTTTTTGCACATCCTCTCGCTCTCGATTCGGCCTTTTCCGTCTCTCACGAGCAAGCCGATCTCAAGCAGGCAGTCGATGAAATCTTGTGTCTCGGCGATGCTCACCGTCTCGTCGAAAGCCCCCATCGAGCGCATACCGATTGCGCCGGCTAGAATGAGCCAGTCTTCATCGGTGTCCACCGCAATTGAGTGGTGCTTGGTGCTCGCCAGAAGCTCGCAGAGCCGCCAGTAAGCGCCGTAGCCCTCGTTACCGCGACGCATGAGAAGCCGTTGGCATTTGATGTCCCGCTGCGCGTTAGCGTCGTGCTGAAACCACGCCATTGGTTCCTGAGCCTGATCGTGCACGTCTTTAGAAACCGCCGTCATCGTCATCACCTCCCGTCGTTAATCCATCGCTTGTCCCCTGCTGGTGCCAGCCGTCCCAAAGGCACTTGCCAACCTCGCGGCAGTTAGTCCAGACGGTCGTTCCGCGAAAGCCACACGCGCTCTTGGGCTTTTCGCCGTGCTCGAGCAGATGAAGCTCGAACCGGCATTGCCCGGGCGTCGGCATCGGCTGCTCACCAAAAAGATCGAGCGCCAGCTGCTCAGCGCTCTTTGAGCTGATGCACATACACGTTACACGCCGATTTGGTCATCAAGTGGACAAACATACCGGGCGTCATATCGTCGAGCTTGTCGCTCTCAAGCAGGTCTTTCATGGCAACGATGGGCGTCCCCATGAAACAGAGAGCCAGGTCGGTATCAAGCTCGACGCTCTCACCGCTCTTGGAGTTGAAGACCGTAATGGTGCCGTCGATCTTGCTGATGTACTCGGCAACGGAATCGAGGAACTTGATTGCTTCCTTACGCTTCATGACTGTTCTCCTTGTCATAGATGGAATTGCGAAGCTTGATGTTCAGCTTCGGATGCCGCTTTAAGAGCCACCGGGCTAAAAGCGGCGTATCCGTGTTGTTAATGCCGTAGACATGCTCAACGCCGTTGCCGTCCACGAACGGCACGCCGACGAGCTTGACAGCGCCCTCGTAGCGCTGCTTCTCAATGAGGTACTTGGCGCTTACTCGGATACCTCGCTGATCGATTGCGAGCGCCGTAAGCTCGATCTGCCGCAGCGCCCTTGGATTGAGCTCGCACCAGAGCTTGAAAAGCTCCTGCCGGTCTTGCAGCTTGAGCGGAACCGGGTACATTGCCAACCGCTCCTGCCGCATAACTGATTCGAGCGGCTGGGTGTAATCGTCAACATCCATGGCGCTTCCTTGCTTCGCGGCTCATAAAGCGCCTGAACGCCACCTCTGCGACCTCTCGCGGTGCCGATGGCGGCACGGGCAGTCTGTGGCGCGTGCGAACGTCTCCCGCGCCGCTCACGCCCGGTCTGCGGGCTTCCTCGATGATCAGCCGCGCGACCCAAAAACCGTTCGCGTCACGGTCGAGATAGCCCTTCATTGGTCGACCATTCGAACGATGAACCAAAGCTCAAGACCGGCAAGGACGAACGGTAGCCAAGGCAGGTTGCATGCTTCGGTAAGCCAGATAATGGCACCAGCCAGGGCGATGAGCAGGATTCCCGTTGCTGACAGCAGGGCAATAGCGCCGCAAAACCACCGCTTAACCGTTGCTAGTGGTGTAAAATTCTCGTTGTCATTACTGGTCAAGGTTCTGACATTGCCCGCGTCTGGTTGCCGCCAGGTGCGGGCGCTTTTGTTTCGCAAGCTTGCGTCATAGCTTTGACGCGCCGGCAAAATGCCGCCTGCGAAACATCGAGCTTGCGACATTTCGCACTCGTCAAAACCACGATGCAAACCGTTGGTTTGCGATTTGGTTTCATACATCTGAAACCCCTCCTTTCTTACTTAGCGATCATGTTGCCGACGGCAACGGCAGTTGCTAAGAACAACCAAAGCGTCAATACATCGATAAATTCATCCATTACGCGACTTCCTCCCATCCCATCAGGTCATTGGGGCTGATGTTGGCAACATCACAGATGGCCATGATCTTGTCAGCGCCGGGGATATAGCCATCGCCGCTCTCGTACTTGACAACGGAATCTTTGGAGATACCAACACGGCTAGCAAATTCATCCTGTGTGATATCGAGCCTGGCACGAGCGGAACGAAGATTTGCGGCGAAAACCTCTTTGTTGAACTTCATACGGTTCACCTCCTTTCATTGAGCGATGATTGCAAACCTTGCTTGTCAAGGTTTGCACCCGTATGTTTAGCGGGTTTACCCGTTAAACATACGGCTTTAGGAAGGTTTCTTCCTAACACGCATTGCAGTATAGGCGAGTTTCTGCCTATTGCAAGAGAGAAATATGAAATAATTTGCCTATTCTCGTCCAATAGAATAGAATTCACGGCAGATAGTTGCTAAAACAGGAGGTGTGAAATGAAGCTTGCCATAAAGGGATTGCGAAAAAAGCTGCACATTTCACAAGCGGACTTCGCAAAAGCCGTTGGCGTGTCCATGCGCACAGTCGGATCATGGGAACGCGGCGAATCATTCCCAAACGCCGAACAGGTTTGGAACGCAGCTCTGGCGTTAGGTTGCTCGCCGAATGAGATATTGAGTTGGGATGGTGGAGAAAACGAGGGTGACAAAATTACTAGCGATGAACGCGAAATCGTCGATAACTACCGTGACAGCTCGCCGGAATGGCAACAGAACATTTCGATGACCGCCAGAGCTGCGGCATCTGAATCAAAAAGAAAATAAAAAAGCCCCAGCGCTACCGTCCAAAGTCTCGCAGGGGCATACCTAAAAAAGGCAAGGTGATTTTATCATGCCAAAGGGCACGCGTGCCGCCATCTATGCACGTTTCAGTTCGCATAACCAGCGAAGTGAAAGTATCGACATCCAAGTAGAGAAATCGCGCGAATACTGCGCACAAAATGGCCTTGACGTCGTGCGCGTATATAGCGATTACGCGCAAACAGGACGTGACGTGCAGCGCGTAGAGTTTCAACGCATGATGGCAGACGCAAAACTAGGGTTGTTCGATTATGTAGTGATATATAAAGTTACGCGCATCATGCGCAACCGTGACGAGATGGCGCTCGCGCGAATCAGGTTACGCAAAGCAGGCGTTGAAATCCTTTACGCCGGTGAAAGCCTTGGCGAAGGCTCAACGCGCGTCTTGAATCTCGGAATGCTCGAAGTGCTTGCTGAATGGGAAAGCGCGATAGACAGCGAGCGTATCCGCGACGGTATCAACAAGAACGCCCAGCGCGGAATGGCAAACGGTCGCACGCACTACGGCTGGGACATTGTTAACGGGTATTACGAGGTCAACGAGCGTGAAGCCGCCGTGATGCACCGTATGAAAAACATGCTCTTTGCCGGCTCGACTGTAGCCGAAATCAAGCGTGCTGTCGCAGGCGAACGCGGCAAGCGCGGCAAACCGCTAACGCACGGCGTGATAACAAAGCTGCTTAGGCGCGAGCAGAACTGCGGCGTTTATGATTACGCGGGCGTGCGAATCGAAGATGGCATGCCTGCGCTGTGGTCGCGCGAAGACCAGGACATGATCAATAGCATCTTGGGCTCAAATGGGCGCAAGCACAACAAGACACGTGACACCAACGATTACCCGCTGTCTGGCAAGATGTGGTGCCCAGAGTGCGGACAATACTACGTTGGCACCTGCGGAACATCCAAAACAGGCCGCGTGTACCACTACTACAAGTGCAAAAAATGTAAGCGCACCTTTAGGCGCGATGCCGTTGAGGAAGCCGTGCTAGATACCGTCCTCGAAACGATTAAGAAGCCGGATATACGTCAACGTATCGTTGATGTAATGGCTCTTTACAACGAAATGAATGAAGAGAAGGAAGAACCGGAGAGCAATCGCATTGAGCGCGAGATAAAGCGCATCGACACGGCGTTTGAGCGTATCTGGCAGGCTATCGAGGACGGTATTGCGCCGCCCGGCGGTAAAGAGCGCGTTGCCATGCTCCGTGAGCAGAAAGCGGCCTTAGAAGCCGATCTGCGGCAGGCTCAAGCTAACGAAGGAGCGAATCTGTCTGGTGAAGCCATAGCCGCTTGGCTCGATCACATTGCGCAGGAACCAGATGCGGCTGAAATCATCGAGACGTTCGTGCGGCTCATTGAAGTAGACGGGGATGAACTCAAGCTATATTTCGCGTTCGATTACTGGGGCGATGACTTCCAACCCAAACAAAAAAAGGCGAACCCCGAAAGGTGCCTCCCGATAAGAAAACATCGTGGGGCAAGAGAGAAACGGTATAGCTTCGGCTATGCCGTTTTTCTCATTCTTGCCTTGATGAAGTAACTTTCGATACTTCCAGGGCTCCAATGCCCTTATAGTAGATGTCAATTTCCTGGGTGCGGTTCTTGCCCTTTGGATCGCTGGCGGCATGGACAACGATCTTCTCGACAAACTCATGTAAGATACATGGGGTTAATTCAGGAATTTCCGTATACCGTTCTACAACGGAGAGAAACCTTTCCACATTGGCGCTTTTTTGTTCCTCTGCTTCGATTTCATCACGGAGAGCAGCCGCTACATCTTGAAGCTGATGCTGCTCTTTCTCGTAATCGGTAGAGAGCTTTTGAAAACGCTCGTCAGAAAGTTTTCCCGAAATAGTATCTTCGTAGAGCCGCTTGAAAATGGTGTCCAGCTCTGCAATCCGCTTTTCGGCATCGGCCAATGTTTTCTGCCGTTTTGCCAAATCTTGGTTACGTTGGCGCATATCCGCATCCATGACCATCTTCACAAAATCGTCTTTGCGCTGTGATGCGAAGGAAACGATCTCGCGCAGATTTTGCAGAACCAATTCTTCCAGGATAACAGTTCGGATAGAATGTGTCTGCCCACATACATCACGGCTTTTCCGATAGCCGGAACACAGATAGTATTCCTGATCGCGCCGGAAATTGGTTGCCCTGCATTGGTACATAATGGAGCCGCAGTCGGCACAGAACATCATGCCGGAGAACATACCCATTTCTCCCATCTTTGTGGGTCGGCGCCGCGTCTGCCTTGCGAGCCTTGCTGCATCGGCAATCGCCTCCGTCCAGATGGCTTCGTGGGTATTATCAAAAATCTTCCATTCGCTTTCTGGATTGTGCAAGGTCTTTTTACTCTTGTAGGATTTTTTACGGGTTTTGAAATTAACTGTGTGCCCCAGGTATTCACGCCAGCGGTCCATGATGTCGGCAATCGTAGAAGAATCCCAAGCGTAAGGAGAACCTTTCTTTGTGACATTGGTTGTTCTGCCCTTGCTCGCATAGTAAGCAGCCGGAGTAAGAATTTTTCTTTCCGTCAGTTTTCTTGCAATCTGCGAGGGTCCCAAACCATCCATGATATAGAGACCAATTTCATAAACTACCTGGGCGGCTTCTTCATCCTTCACCCATTGCTTTTTGTCATCAGACGATTTCATGTATCCATACGGAGGCAAAACAGTCAAATGTTCTCCTGCATTGCCTTTCACTTTCATAACGGCACGGATTTTTTTGCTGGTGTCTTTAGCGTACCATTCATTGATGATATTGCGGAAGGGCATAAACTCGTTGTCACCCTGAGTGCTGTCCACACCATCATTCACCGCAATAAAGTGAATATCATGTTCGGGAAACATGATTTCCGTATACATGCCGACTTGCAGATAATCACGTCCGAAACGTGACATATCCTTGATGATGACCCTCTTGACAAGGCCAGCCTCAATGTCTGCAATCATCTGCTGAAAGCCTGGGCGGTTGAAGGTCGTACCTGAGATGCCATCATCAACATAGAATTTGAAATTGCTGTATCCATGCTCACGGGCATACTTTTCCAGGATTTTTTTCTGGTTTACAATGCTATTGCTGTCACCCTGCAATTCATCATCACGGGATAAGCGACAATACAAAGCTGTAAGTTCTTCGGAGCTCATAGCCGTGTAAGGGAATTGAAGCGCGGCAGCGGTGTTTGACTGATAATACATAAATACCTCCTATCTGGCAGTCAAACACGATATTGAAGTCCAACTTCATTATACCGCGCTTTCTTTTCCCTGTCTGCCTGTTAAGAGGTTTTCAAGTCACAGTTTGTTTCTGAACATCGGCTTTTATCAGGTTCTCCAGTTTGGAGGCTATCGTCTGATTTCCCGTTTGAGGGAAAAAAGAATTGACGATAAAGGTCGTGTTGCCGATCTTCTTTTTGCTCCGCATAGGCGGGGCATATTTATTTTCAGATTGAATTTTCTGCATAATAAGGCCCCTTTCATGCCATTTCATTAAAACCATAAAAGAGGCAGAAAACGGACGGCTGCTGGCCGCAGCTCCACGGGAATCTCACCCCGGCCCATGCTGATGGGTGCGCCGCGCAATGCTTTGAGGGCGTTCAACGCGGGAGTCTCATTATCCTGTCTGCGTATCCTCGCCCACAGGTTGCCACACCTGTTTTGCGGCCTGGTTTTGTCGCTCACCTGTTTGGTAGGGGTCCCGTCCTGCGGACTTGCAACAGGGTCATGGCGCACCGGCCGACCGGCTCCACACAGACAAATTGTATCCGTCTGCCTTATTCTGCCCGAAGGCTTTCTTTGTCAAGGAACAATAAGGCTTTGTCAGCCTGTAAAAACATACCGTTTCCGATATGCTTTTACGGAACGACAAACAGCCCATAACGGGAAGCGTGGAAAGGGGTATACGCTCCCCGCATGGGCTTAAAGAGTTAGCCTACATGAAACGCAAGAGTGCGGGTAATAAGGCGCACTTGCAGCCTGTTACGCATTTCTTCGTCCACATAGGAGTAAGTATTGCCCGCGTCGTCTTTCAACGTTCGGGTACAAAGTTTCGCTATGTAACCCTCATAATGCTTCAAGATCGCGCACATGGCGTTTGTGTCGCCGTTTGCCGCTGCGGAAATGACAGGGAACGGCAACAGATTTTCAGACTTCCTAACGGTATTCATCATCTGCTTTTCCCTCCAAATACTGTTTGATTTTCGCAAGCGCGGATTTCCTGTGCCGGAAAACCGTCGTGCGTACAACATTCAGCAGTTCGCCAATTTCCGCGTCGCTCATATCCAAGAAGTAGGACAAAAGGATAATGTCGCGTTTCCTTTCGGGCAAAGCGTTAAGGGCTTCGGCAAGCAGTTCATTTTTGACGAGTACATCAAAGCCGGACACTTGAAAACGGAAATAATCGCTTTCGTATTCGTCCGTTGTGAAAAGCTGCGCGAGTTCGCTTTCGCTCAAATCCGAAAAAGTAACTTCGCGTGCTGCGCGTTTCGCAAGAGTGCGGCGGTGGCTTTTCGCTTCGCCAACCAAAGTTTTCTTTGCTAATGCGTCGTACTGATGTTGTATTCTTTCCTTGTCGGAAGAAGATAGCTCCATAGAGTTCACCTCCTTCCCGCGTGGAGTAGAGGACGGGAGTTAAGGGCTTGTCCTCTCTGCCCCTTTCGCTCCGTACCCGTTCGGGAGATGGCTCTTGAGTGCGTTTTTCAGAAAAAAGTTGAAAAAAGCAAAATGCGCCCGTCCGCAAGACGCGGACGAGCGCAAAGGAAATGTAAGAAGTATTTAGATGTATTGACAGTTCATACTCATAGCCGGAATATCCCGCTTGCGGAGCATAGCTTTTTTTGACCGCAAAGCATTAGGCGGGTTACAGTAAATAAAAATGGACACGGCGATACCTCCCCGATACCGCCGTATCCTTAAAAAAGGGCGACTTTAATACACTACCCGCAATCCATTCTATAATAGGGAACAGCGGCTTTTGCGCAATATTAAATAAAAAAGCCGATAACACATAGGTTTTTTGACCTAATGCGTTATCGGCTCTGCG
>OLRS01000520.1_pt1 | contig 45038 bp, 41 predicted proteins | sample 1673171 | NCBI WGS metagenome assembly OLRS01 (sample SAMEA3136762, study PRJEB25190) | human gut metagenome | biome: human gut; feature: human-associated habitat; material: faeces | place: Austria | collected 2013
CAAAGACATTTTTAGGGTCGGCGTCGGCCGTGTATCTGTAATTCGGGTGCCGGGTGAGGTCGTACTTGTCCGAAAGGAACGGGCGCACGCCCCGCAGCATGAAGATACACTTGCCGCCGTCCATCACTGCTAATTCGTCCTGGGTCATCAACTCCTTTCCTAATTTTTGATAACTGAGGCCGTGGGAAACCTGGCTGCCCCGGTTTTCGGACTGGTTATAGAGATCAATGGTCTCTTTCCCCAGCAGCTCCGAAATTTCCTTGAGGGTGGATTTCTCCTTGCCTCCCAAAAACAAGGTGCTGTCACAGTTACCGACGATGGTATCTGCCGCGTCCTTGTAGATGGTCTTTAGCTGACTCTGCGACTGCAAAATAATAGAAGCCGATATCTCACGGCTTCGGATGGTGGCAATCAGCTTATCGAAGTTCGGTATCTGGCCGATGTTGGCAAACTCGTCCAGGATCAGACGGACATGGACGGGCAGCCGCCCGCCGTAGAAGTCATCCGCCTTGTCGCAGAGCAGATTGAAAAGCTGACTATACATGAGGGCGGCCACGAAATTGAAAGTGCTGTCCGTATCTGACAGGATCACAAACAGCGCCGTCTTTTGGTCGCCCAGGGTATCCAGTTCCAGTTCGTCATATTCCATCAGGTCCCGCAGTTCCTTGATATCGAAGGGAGCAAGCCGGGCACCGCAGGAAATGAGGATGGATTTTAAGGTCTTGCCCGCCGCCATCTTGAATTTGCGGTACTGCTTGACGGCGAAGTGGTCCGCCTCCCGTTCCTCCAGTTGAGAAAAAAGCAGGTCCACCGGGCTTTGATAGGTTTCGTCGTCCTCTCGGGCTTCACTGGCATTGATAAGGTCCAGAAGTGTGATGAAGTTCTTTTCTTCCTCCGTGGCCTCGTACCAGATGTAGCCGATCAGTGCGGAATAATAGAGGCGTTCCGCTTTGACCCAGAAATCTTCCGAAGATTTTTCGCCTTCGCCCTTCGTGTTCATAATCAGGGCGTTCACCAGCTTTAAGATATCTTTCTCTGACCGAATGTAGGCCAGAGGGTTGTATTTCATGGATTTTCGGAAGTTTATCAGGTTGAGGCACTTGATACGGTATTTCTTCCGTTCCAGGAAAGTGCCGATCTCCGGCAGCAAGGTCCCTTTAGGATCGGTGCAGACATAGGACGAATGGGCTTGCAGCAGCGACGGCTTACAGAAGAACCGCGTCTTGCCGCTGCCGGAACCGCCGATCACCAGAATGTTTTTATTTCTGGCATACTTCGGCTGCTTTGGACGGCTCGCCATTGTGATCCGCTCCGTCTGCGTCATGGGGATGTTTTGGAAAAAGTCCTTGTCCATGTAGGGAGCAATATCCGCCGCCGTACCCCAGCGGGCAGAACCATACTCGATCCCGTGGCGATACTTCTTAGCGTTCTTGCCTTTCAGGTAGACCGCCATGCGAAGGACCACTGCACCGGTTATGCCGATCAGCAGGTCCGTGGGATGAAAACTGAGCCACGGGGAGGAAAGTGCTGCCGTGAAGCCGTCCCCGATAGAAAGCAGCTTGCCGGAAAGGTCAGCACCGGGCGCAAGCCGGAAAGCCTGTGCCAGCTTATCGAAGGGATACACGAACAGAAGATACGGAAGGTTCAGCAAAAACAGTTTTTTCATGTTCATCTCTGCACGCTCCGATCTTTGACCTTTACTTTCTCCCGGTCAATGGTGCGGTGTTCCGCTTTCTCCGCCGCCTGTTCCTTCGCCTGGGTCAGCCGTTCCCGGATGGAGGGCTTTTCCTCACGGCTCATTTTCCGGCTGGCAAACTCCTGAAATGCCGCTGTGATGGCGTCTGCATCCCGGCTTTTGAAAAAGACCAGGTAACGGGGCTGCTCTGCGGCGGTGTCCTTCTTCAAGGCAAAATCCACATGGTATTTCTTCGCCACACGGGAGAAAGCCTTGATATTCTTGTCACTGATCTCGATATTGGCAAGACCGGCGTTCTGGCTGGCAAGCTGTTTAAGGCTCTGCCTGCCGCGGTAGATTTTGGGCTTCTGGCTTTTCTGGATTTCCTCCAGGAACTTTTTGACGGCCTTTTCAAAGACCTGCTCACTTAGCTTGGCTCCGTCAACAATGAGCGTTACGGCGCCCCGCGTTACTTCCTCCTGCATTTAGCCTCGCCCCCTTTGCCCGTCCCCGTACATATCGTGCTGCACCAGGGAAGAATAATAGCTGTTGATGGTGGTCGGGGCGTTATACAGCGCCGCCAGAAGATATTTCTTGATATTGCGGACATAGGTGGTGTTGTCCTTCATGCAGTCCATGACATACTGAACATGAGAACTGTCCAGCTTCAGGAACCGGGATTTGACCACTTCTGCCGGATAATCGTCTCCGGCAATACGGATCGTCTTGCGGGCAGAACATACGGTATCCACGATCAGCTCCGTGATCTCGTCCAGCATCTCATGGTCAACACGGTCACTGTTTTTCCAGAAGTCATATTCGATATTCTCTAAAATCAGTTCTCGATAGCTTTCTCTTGCTCCCATCCCATCCGTTCCCATCCTCGCCCCTGCGGGGGTAGGGGGATTTGATTGGATAGGATTTGATACTTCCGTACTTGATAAATCAGTTCTTGATGGATCGTTACTTGATTTATCTTTATTTAATTGGGCGGGTTCTTCCTGAACAGGCGTGACCAATGTTGGGTTTGCCTGTACGGGATTTTCCCGTATAGGTTTTTCCTGTGCAGGCGTTGGCTCTTTAGGTTGCTCCAAAATGGTGTACTCAATCGAGCCGAGCTGACCGTTTGCGCCTCTGACGCGCTCACGGATCAGATAGCCGTGTTCCTCCAGCTCCCGGATGCCGCCACTGATACTGTCGATACCGTCCTTGCAGATACGGGAAAGCCCCTTCATGGTGTAGTCCCAGTTCTCCGGCAGGGACAACATGAGGGAAAGAAGCCCCTTTGCTTTCAGCGACAGGGACATATCCCGCAGATGATGGTTTGACATGACCGTGTAATCACGGGTCTTTTCAATACGGAAAACTGCCATCTTCGATACCTCCTTCCTGTGAAGATAAAAGTGTTGATTTCGATGAAAAAAGCCTCCGTTTTGCCTCTCGGATGTGTTCCATAGGAAAACATCCACGCCCGCCTGCTTGCAGCAGTCTGAGAGGGAAAAACAGAGGCTTTCGCACCCTAAGTGATACAGTTTTGAGACAGGGACAGGTGCGGGTATGAAAAAACGCCATGGGACGGTTGCCTATGGCGTGAAAACAGGAAAAGGGCGCTGATATTTGCATATCAACGCCCTTTGAGCCTGTCAGTATTTGATTGTTTCGACTTCGCACCGTGTTTGCACCATGAAAAACATTGATTTTACTGACTTCTTCAATGTTTTCTTATCTGGTGCTACCATTGGACAGAATCTTTTTTTGTGCAAAGAATTGTGAATATTGTCGCTGGAATGTCGACAGATGCTATATCTAATCCTTAAAAAACATTTCCAATGTCTTAATTGAATTGACAGTGGCGAATTGTTTAAAAGGCTATTTTAAAACGAAAAAAAAATAGGTATACTTGGATTCATAAAACACCAGATGAAAGGAGGGGAGTAAAATGAAGCAGTTTTTGTTAGCATCGCACGGGAAATTTGCAGAAGGAATTTTAGGTTCATTTCAAATGATTTTGGGGGACGCTCCTAATATTACTGTCTTATGTGCATATACAAAAGAAAACGAAGAGCCCCTGGAGCATACAGTTAAAAAAATTATTTGCGAGCGGAACAGGAAAGAGGATTTGATCGTTGTCACAGATGTATTCGGCGGAAGTGTAAATAATGAATTTATGAAATATTTGAATGAACCGGGAGTTTATCTGGTGACCGGAATGAATTTACCGCTGCTTCTGGAGCTTTATTCTAATCAGAATATGGAAAGCAGAGATATGATTCGTCTGGCAATAGCGTCCGCGCAGAATAATTTGAAGTTTTGTACGGATTTATTACAGGTAAAGGGAGAAGAGGAAGAATTTTAAAGAGGTGTAGCAGATGATTAAATTATTTCGAGTGGATTTCAGGCTTCTTCATGGACAGATTGCATTTGGCTGGGCCAATATGGTGGGAGCAGATTGTATTCTGCTGGCCAGCGATTCTCTGATTCGGGATGAGGTGAGAAAGAGCGTTGTAAAGTTAAGCAAACCCACAGGAGTAAAACTTGTTATTAAGAGTTTAAATGATTCTGTCGAGGCTTTAAACAGCGGCGTTACAGATAAGTACAAACTTATGGTAATTGTGGAAACCGTAAAAGATGCGGCTTATCTTGCAGAAAAGTGTGAATGTTTTAAAAGCTTGAATATCGGAAATACTCCGCCGATTCCAAATTCGGAAACAATAGGGTATGCAGTTCGCTTAACAAAAGACGATAAGCTTCTAATTGAAAATATGAAGAAAAAGGGATTAGAAGTTGAGGTTAGACACAATTCAAGTGATAAAAAAATTGTGTTATAAAAAATAAAGGGAGGTAGTAAAAATGACAGCGCTATTATTAGCAATCGCAACTTTTTTTTCTGATGTAACACATATGTTTACATCATATCTGGATCGTCCCATTATTATGGGGCCGATAGTGGGGCTTATTATGGGGGATTTGCAGACCGGGTGTATCATTGGTGCGTCCCTGGAACTGTTTTATGCAGGCGCTGTTCCTGTTGGAGCATACTGTCCTCCGGATTCGCTGGTTGGCGGCGTGCTGGGAACAGCATTTGCAATTAGTCTTGCATCTACAAGTGAAATGGCCCTTACTATTTCGCTTCCCATTGCTCTGTTTTCTCAGATGGTTGTCAATGCCTTGCTTTCAGCTGTAAGCTTAGTAGTTCGGTTGGCTGATAAATTTGCATTGGAGGGAAATGGAAGAGGAGTATCCTCAGTTCTGTTTATCTGCGGCGGGCTGCGAAGTCTTGTAAAGGCTGCCATTGTATATTTTGCATTTGCCTTGGGAAGCGATAGGGCTATGCTGCTGTTGGACAAGATTCCAGAGGTTATAACTCAGGGAATGACAGTTGCCGGCGGTCTTCTTCCTGCACTTGGTATTGCAATGCTGATTAAAATTATGATGAATGAAAAGGTTGTTCCCTATTATTTTCTTGGGTATTTACTGGCGGCATATTTGGGAGTGCCCGTTTTAGGTATTGCACTCTTAGGAATTATTCTTATTATTACAAAATTTGATTTTAAAACTCTTTTCTCAGAAAATGCGGTAGAGGAGGTAGCAGATGATGACTTCTAAAGAAGAAAATAAAACAAAGGGTATGTTGACAAAAAAGGATTTGGACCGCATGGCTTGGAGATCCATGACCTATGATTACTGTTGGCATTACGAGCGCGGCGGTAATATGGGATACAGCACAATGATAGGAGGCGTCCTGAAAAAAATATACAAGGGACAACCGGAAAAATATAAGGAAGCGCTGAAAAGAAATCTGGAATTTTTCAATATTACGGCTATGTTCGCACCTTTTGTAGGCGGCGTTGCAGCCTCTATGGAAGAACAGAATGCAAAAACGGAAGGTTTTGATACAGGAACAATCAGTGCAATTAAAACAGCCTTAATGGGACCATTAGCAGGAATTGGCGATTCTATTTTTCTGGGAACGCTCCGTGTTATTGCAATCGGAATCGGTGTCAGTCTGCTTTCCCAGGGAAATGTTGTAGGAGCGTTTCTATATGCCCTGATTTTTAATATTCCGAATGTATTAAGCCGTTTTTTATCAGCAAGACTGGGATACCGTCTGGGCGTGGACTTTTTAACCAAGATTCAGAACTCTGGAATCATGGAAATCGTCATGACGGCAGCAGGAATTTTAGGAATGATGGCAATCGGAGGAATGAATTATTCTATGGTTTATACATCGCTGATTCTTCCGATTGGAACAGGTGAGAGCGCAACAACCTTACAGGCTATTACAGACGGAATTATGCCGGGCTTAGCCCCGTTAGGATTTACATGGCTCTGTTATTGGCTGATGAAAAAGGGGATTAATATTGTCGTTTTATTGGTTCTTATTATTTTGTTATGTATTGCATGTGTGGCGCTTGGGATTATGGGTTAAAAAGGAGGAAGTAAAAATGAATAGCAGAGAACTTAGAACAGCAGCGCTTCAGGCAGCTGTCCGCGGGGCGGAAAGTATTGATGAGACGCAAATTCAAAAGGCGATTGATGCAATCATAGCGTCAAAACGGGTATTTGTAGCAGGAGCTGGCAGGACATTGTTGTTTTTAAAGGCGCTTGGTATGAATCTGATGCAGATTGGAAAGCTGTCTTATGCTGTAGGTGAAATTGCTACACCAAGTATCCGGAAGGGCGATGTTTTGATTTGCGCATCCTGGAGCGGGACTACACGAGTTACCAATATTTTTGTGCAGCAGGCGAAAAAAGAAGGCGCTACCATTATAGCCTTTACTGCTCATAAGGACTCTCCGCTGGGTGAAGCTGCGGATATTTTGATTGAAATTACTGCAGAAATGGATCCGGAGGTTGTTAAAGAGCATGAAATGTATAATGGCTATACATTTGATCATATTGTAGTGCCTCTATATGATTGCCTGGTGGCATCTATCCGCCAGCAGGCCGGAATTCCAGGAGATATCATGCACTATAATCATGCAAATATGGAGTAAGCGGGGAGAAGAAAAATGCCATTGATTACAATTCATACAGCACAGAGGCTGACAAATGCTCAGAAGGAAAATCTGAAATGCGGGCTGGGGAGGATTATTACAATAATTCCGGAAAAAGAAGAACGAATGCTAATGGTGGATATCGGGGATCAGCATGATATTTATTTCAGAGGGAAAAAATGTGAATCTGCAGCTTTTGTTGAGGTGCGTGTAAAGGGACGGATTGATTTACAGATAAAGTCTGAGGTTACAGAAGCAGTCTTTGAACTTTTAAAACAACAGGCCGGAATTGAAAACGATGAAGCATACCTTTGCTTCCTGGAATTTGAAAACTGGGGATCCAGAGGAATATTAAAGTGATACGTTTAATTGCAGCAGATTTGGACGGGACCCTATTGTTTCCTGATTCCAGCCTGTACAGCGGGATATTTTCAATGATTCGGGACTGCCGCAGGAGAAACATAGCATTTGTTATAGCCAGCGGCAGAGACCCGAAAGATTTATGCAGAATTTTTTCTGAAGTACTGGAAGAAATTTTTTTTGTGGCACAGAATGGAACCTGTTATTTTATGAATGGCTGCTGGAATCAGGTGTCTTCGGTGCCGGAGGCCATCAGCTTGGAAACCCTGGAATTACTGAAAGAATGTCAGAAGGTATATCCTGTTGTAGATACCTTGGACTGCAGCTATGTAGATGCAAGGGGAATAGAATTTTTTGACTGGCCTCCTGCAAGCCTTTACGTGCATATAGAGGATGATTTGAGCGAGGTTGTGAAAAGGGAGCAGATACTCAGGTTCCGAATATACGGGAAAGAGCATACATATCCTTTTGAAATCGAGCAGATAAAAAAGCATATAAAGGGTCGTGCAGCTGCAATTAAACCCTCGCCAGACTGTATGGATATTCTGAAAACGGGAACAAGCAAAGGAGCCGGGCTTTCTAAAATCCAAAGCTTATGCGGTATTACCGCAGAAGAAACAATGGTATTTGGAGATTATTATAATGACATTGAAATGATGAGAGCTGCAGAATACAGCTTTGCGATGAAAAACGGTGTGGAAGAAGTGAAAAGAGTATCTCATTATTTGGCGGGAAGCAACGCGGAAAATTCCGTTTATCATATTATACAAAGCTTTTTACAGGGTGATAAACTGGAACGCTGGTTAAAGAAATGAGGAAAAGGAGAATTTATAAATGGTAAAATTTGCGACGGTAGGCGCAGGTTGGATTGTAGACAATTTTATTGAAGCAGCCAGGGCCTGGATGCCGGATTTGGTGCATGAGGCAGTATATTCCTTTCGGAAGGAGGAAGCTGAAAGCTTTGCCGCAAAGCATCAGGTGAAAAAAATTTATACAGATTTGGACGAACTGGGAAGGTCGGATGTGGATTTTGTATATATTGCAAATCCCAATGCTCTGCATTATCCTACTTCGAAAAAGCTCTTGGAATATGGGAAGCATGTCTTATGTGAAAAAACCTCAGTTGTTACTTCGGAACAGCTTGAAAGACTTTATCAAATTGCAGATGAGAACCATGTTGTTTTTCTGGAAGCAATGAAGACGTTATATATGCCGCAAATGCAGCAGATTTGCGATGCAATAAAAAAGCTTGGAAACATTCATATGGCGAAATTTGATTTCTGCAGGTTCTCTTCAAAGTATCCGGCATTCTTACAGGGAGAAAAGCCTAACATTTTTAATCCTGCACTGGCAGCCGGGGGCTTGATGGATATGGGAATCTATAGTGTATATCCTGCTATATATTTATTCGGCGTTCCGCAAAAGATTGACGCGCAGGCAGTGTTTATGTCAACAGGTGCAGATTTGGCTGGAACAGCGTTATTTGATTATAAAGATTGCCATATAAATATTTGCTGGTCTAAGGGAAGTACTTCTGGTCATGACACCACGATTCACGGAAGTGAAGGCGTACTGCATATCGAAAATATGGAGCATATAGGAAACGTATATATTCTTTATTCAGACGGACGCCGGGAGGATATTGTATGCTGGGATGATTCAGAGCTTGCTATGAAGTATGAGGCAAAGAAAATGTTGGATTTAATTACAGATTTTGATTCAGAGAAAGAGTTTTATCAAAGCTTTCGAGAGTGTACCAGAAAAGTGATTGCGGTCATGGAACAAATACGTGAAAAAGCAGGCATTTGTTTCCCTGAGGAATGTTACCAGATATAAATGGGGAGATAGCATCAAAGCGGAAAAGGATTTCTTATTTTCTGCTTTGGTGCTATACTGTGTTTTAAGAAGAGGGATGTGGCATGTATGTTCAAACGAAAAAAGAATTGTTAGATTATATCGAGCAGTGCACTATGGACTTTCAGACGGAGGCGCTTCATAGATATTCGGCCAATTATATCAGCAGGGAGAAAAACATAAGCCGTAATTTAGTGAGTCAATATTTGAATGAACTGGTAAAGGAAGGGATCTTGATTAAAATTAATTCAAGACCTGTCTATTTTATGCACAGAAAAAGCCTGGAGCGTTTATATGATGTTAAAGTTACAAAAAGTCTCTTTTATTCTATAGATGAATTAATGGAGATGCTGCTGCGTTCAGATTACTGTCAGAAGGATTTTGGCAAAGCAATAGGAAATCAGCTGAGTTTAAGCTATAGTGTGGAACAATGTAAAGCGGCTGTAAGGTATCCGCCCTTTGGACTTCCAATTCTGATTGTTGGTTCTACAGGGACAGGAAAGTCTTATTTCGCACGGCTGACCTATGAATATGCTGTGAACAACAAGTTGATTGATGCAGCTAGTAATTTTTATGTAATAAACTGTTCGGAATTTAAGAATGATTCAGATAAGCTTGGCAGGCTCGTATTCGGAGAAAACCAAGACGGCGAGGAAAGAAAAGGAATGCTTGAGATGGCAGACGGCAGTATTCTTTTTTTTGATGAAGTGCATAATCTGGCTCCTGATTTTCAGGAACGTCTGTTTATCTACATGGATAATGGAAGATTTCAGCGTATTGGCGAGAAGGATCGGTGGAGAGCTTCTTCTGCCAGGCTGATTTTTGCAACCACCAAAAAGCCAGAGGAAGCGCTTTTAAAGACCTTGCTGCGCAGAATTCCATTCGTAACTCAGATGCCGGATTTGGAGGAACGCTCTTTAAATGAAAAAGAAGAACTGATCATTTTTTTCCTGAAAAAAGAAGCAAAACGAATAGGAAGAGAAGTTTATTTCAGCAGGCAGGTGCTGAATATTCTTTTAAATTACGTTTATAAGGAAAACGTTGGCGAATTGGAAAATGTTATCCGTATGTCCTGTGCGGCAGCATATCTGAACAGCACAGACGACGTAAAGCTTCAGATCATGTCCTATCACCTGCCGGCTACTCTTTTGTCTGATATAAAAGCAAGCGTGGAAGTGGAGGATGGCAAGGAACCTTTGATTTACCTGGCGGATTTTCAAAGAGATGTATCTATGGATCGAATGACTTCTTTATTTGATGATCTGCTTAATACATTTTTGAAATATGCAGAAAACGAAATCAGTTTTGAGAAGTTTTTGGAAGCAGGTATGGAACATATTTATGCCTACTATGACTATATTGTTTTTGAGCGGTGTTACAGTGATGTGAAAGTCAAAGCAATTATAAAAGTACTGTCTTCTGTTTTTGAGGAAATAACGGACAAATATGCAGTGGTGATACCTGCAAACTGCGGTTTTGTTCTTTCCAGAAGCATCTATACGATTACACAGTTTTACGCGTCTCTTGAACTGTGGGAAAAAAGACGGCTTGAGGATTTAAATCACTGTCTGGAATGGCTGCACAGTAAATTGCCTCAGGAGACAGCAGTGGCTGCTGAAGTTTCAAGTGCAATAAAAGGAAATCTTGATTTACAGTTAAATCAAATCAGCGAAATTTTTTTAATTCTGAATATTAAAGCATATAATCGCAAGCTGGAGCTGAATGATACTCTGGGAATTATTATCAGTCACGGATATTCTACGGCCGGCAGCATTGCAGATACATGTAATCAGCTGCTTCACTTTAATATATTTAATGCAATTGATATGCCTTTAGATACAAAGGTGTCGGAAATTGCTTTGAAATTAAAGAAGTATATTTTAGGACATGCAGGATACAGAAATATTTTACTTTTGGTAGATATGGGTTCGCTGGAAGAAATCGGGAAAGAACTGGAGGATATTCCTAACATTAAAATAGGAATTATCAATCATATTTCCACGCAGCTTGTTCTTGAGGTGGGAAGTAGAATTTTGCAGCGCCAGCCTATGGATAAATATTTGGAGGAGGTTTGCAAAGAAGTATATTCTTCTTGTAAAATTATCAGCACCGAGAGAAAGATTCCTACTATTTTATTTACAAGCGAGCTGGGAAATGAAGCTGCAGAACGTATTATGAAGCTGTTTCAGCATGGCTTTTCCGAAAAACGGCATATAAATTTAGTCTTGTATGATTACTATGAACTGTTGAAAAATCAGGAAATCGCTCAGGTGTTTTCTAAATATCATATAGTGTGTGTGGTTGGTACGCTGGATCCAGGCTTTAAAGATGTTCCATTTATATCCCTGGACGATCTGGTTACTAATAAAGGGACGGCTTATCTGGAAAAAATATTTGTCCCTTATTTAACAAAGAAAGAAATTGATTTTTTGGAAGAAAAAATTGTAGAGAATTTTTCGCTTCAAAATGTTGTAGAAAGTCTTACTATTTTAAATGCAGACACACTCCTGAGTTTTGTCGTTAATGCAGTAAAAAGATTGCAGGCATTGCTGGAATGTGATCTGAACAATAAAACCATCATAGGCCTATATGTGCATATTTGCTGTCTGGTAGAACGTTTAGTGACCAAGGCAGTTATTGAAGCCCGGCCAGGTGAAAAGGAATTTATACGAAAAGAAAAACAGTTTGTGTCTTATGTAAACAGTGCTTTTCGTGAAATTCAGCAGCATTATAAAATTCAATTGCCTGATGGAGAAATAGTATTTTTGTATGAATACATAAGTCATAATGAAGAATAGGTTTGTTGACAGCCCTTATTTCAGGAGTATCTCAAAGTTTATGTAAACGTTCAAACTGATGTATTTTAAACTTATCAGTGCGGAAGGAGATTTGGACATGGTTCTCTCATATAGTTTAACCCTTCAAGATTGATAGGCAGAGAAGCTGAATAGGTAAAGTCTGTTTTTTGTAGTAAAATTACATAAAAAACAGTCGATTTTGCGTGGATTTGAAGGCAAAATTAGTCAAAACATAAAAATTTCAAGGAGAAATTGCTTTCTTTTTCATAAAATCCCGTCTTTGACACTTTGAAGAAGAATAAACAGCCATAAAGCCTAAAAATGCAGGCTTTATGGCTGTTTCGGCGTTTGCATCGATATGTACTATATTTTTTCTTTGGAGTGAGCTGCCTTTTTTGTGTTTGATATAATGCTCCGCATGGAACATTTGGTTATGAATTCGAAGTCTGTTTTAAATTTAAATGTATTGTGAAGAGCATCTGTCAGTTTTGTCCGTTTATAAGCCGGTATATACCCGCTATCCTTGCTCAACAGTGTCATATTCATTTCACGTAGAGTTTCCAGGATCTGATTGCAGGTAAATTCCTCTCCAAGCTTCTTCTCCAGTAATCTATATACTAAAAGGCTGATGTAGCAGGTTAGAAAATGTGCTTTGATACGATCATCTCTCTGCACATAAACAGGTCTGGCTTCAAAATCTGATTTCATGATCCGAAAATTCTCTTCAATCTCCCAGCGTCGTTTGTTGATTTTGATGATCTCAGAAGGATCATCTTCCAGGTTGGTTACGACAGCATAGAACCCGTCATACATGGCTTCTTCCCGGATGCGTTCTTCATCCAGGGCATACAACGCTTGATCGGCAATCTCGCCATCGGGTGTGACAGAAGTTTTATGGATGAATCGTGCCGGATCGTTCTGGTTCTTCCCACGTCTGCATTTTCCGGGTCCCTGTATCATCTTCATTGCGCGCTCTACCTGGCGTCCCCGAATCTTCTGCTGATAGGCCTTGTATTTCGGTGAATATGTTACGATGATCGTCTCATTCATACTTCCGGTCACAAGAGGGACTTCCTTGTAATAGATGGTATGAAATACTTCAGGGTCTGTTTCATCCAGTGTCCTGAGATCGATCATCTTGTTGGAACCGGGGAGCCTGAATTGAGTAGGGTTCAGAGCAATCTCACGATCTTCCTGTTTCATTTTCTTCAGGGAGTACGTGATCACATAAGAACGGTTGCCAAAGCTGTTAAGAAAACGATTCTTTACACTGCCCAAACCGGCATCAGAGCAGAAGATGAATTCGCTGCAATCGAAATCCTTTATTACCTTTGTTTCTAATGGCTTCAGTGTGAGTTGTTCATTCTGATTGCCGGGGAAGATATCAAAAGCAAGAGGAATACCGTCGGCATCCATAAAAAGCCCCATAGTGACGATGGGATTGGGCCGGTGTTCTTTGTTTTTACCATACTTTTTATCTCCGCTTTCTTCCTCAATCTCGAAATAATAATTCGTACAGTCGTAATACAAGATTTTTGTGTTACGGTGATGCACAAAGTTAGAATTCCGATAAAGTTCTTCCTGAATGTAATCTGACTCTTCTGCCATAACAGAAAGAGCGCGGTAAACATTCTGCAATGAATACTTAGGTGGCTCCAAAAGAGAATGACAGAATGAATAACTGCTCATCTTGCTGGAAGGGGCAAGTATTCGTGCATAGATCAGATCGGTGAGGATTGCATGAATGTCATACGTGAACCTATGACGGTTGCGAATGTTTCTGCAGATGTTGTCAAAACGCAGTTCAGAGCACAGCTGCTGCAAAAAAAGATATCCGACATTAAATAAGCGTTCCTCCTCCAAAGGGATACGGGCTACTTGAGAGAACGTAACCGATATCTGTTCTTTTTGCTGGTTGTAGAGAGTGGTTTCCTTTGCAGCTTCAGCTCTTGCCCACTCCATCATTTTTTCTTCATTGCCGGAGAACTTTTGTAAAAGTTCATTATATTTCCCCAGTTTCTTATAGATACGGGAAGAGGGTTTGCCGTTTGCCTTCCTGAAAGATTGGTAAATATAAACATCTTTATTGTTTTTACTACCGGTAATGTTTACGTACATAATGCATTCCTCCTTTTCCTTATTATAACACACAATTACAGACAAGTGCAGATAAAATCGTAAAATTTGACAAAAAAATAAGCCACAAATGGCTTAAACAAAGGGTTTTTTAAAGATGAATAAAAAAACAAGTGTCAAAGACCCGGTATTGTCTGGCTTCTGTTACAGCGCATTTACACCCTGGGAGAGGCGTACGAGGAGCAGCAGGCGTAAAAGCCTGAAAAAGTGGAAAAAACATCCCCTCACCCCGGATTGTATTTTGAATATGCGTGTGCTATACTGGACAAAACCCAAGAAAGAGAACGATGATCATGAAGGAACAGATACATACCCATACACATATAGCGCCGGACGGCACCGTCTATGAGCATACGCACACAGATGGGGAACACAGCCATTTGGAACCGCACACACATGAGCATAGTCATGAGGACGGTCATGCCCATGGTCACGGGCATACCCATACCCATCAGAATACCAAGGCTGTGCTGAACCGTCTCTCCAGGGCCATCGGCCATATGGAATCCATCAAGAGGATGGTGGAGGACGGCCGGGACTGCAGCGAAGTGCTGGTACAGCTTTCCGCCGTAAAGGCAGCTATCAATAATACGGCAAAGGTGATCTTAAAGGATCACATCGAGCACTGTATGGTAGACGCGGTGGAGAGTGGCGATCACGAAGCCATCGAGGAGCTGACGGCGGCCATCGACCGGTTTATCAAATAAATAAAAAAATCTTCATAAAAATTTAAACGAAGCTACGGAAAAATGCGCTAAGATAACAGAAACAGGAGGCGCAAGGATATGAAGAGAAAAAATATACTGCTATGTATGCTGCTGACTGCAGCCCTGCTGGCCGGCTGCAATGCCAGAAACACAGATACGGATACAACAACACCATCCCAGGGTACCGAAGACACCGCAGATTCCGATACCCCGCTGATATCCGAGAACGAAAAATCCGGAAGCGTCACCTCGCTGGCCGTTAATATCCCGACCGAGATAAACGGAAAGGAATTTACCATAACCACCGAGCAGGCCTATCCGGATGACGACGAAATCCTGGCAGTCAACGCCATATATGGGGATCAGACCGTGAAGCTGGATGAAAGTCTGGGGGTAAAAGGTATCTACGAGGTAGTTCAGAAGGACGGTATCTATGTGCTGACAGAAACCGGCACCTTCAATGACTGGCGGGTGGTTTATCTGCTTCGGGCAGACGAGAAGGGAATCACTGAGACAGATGTGATAGATGGTTCCCTGGGTGATATGCCAAAGAATCCCGCGGACGGATTTTCTATTACCTCCAAGATAGACGTGCTGGGCAGCTATGGCGGCACCCGGACTTACACCATTGAAAACGGCCGCTTTACCACAGACAGCACGCTGTATGAATTCCGGGGCACTCCGGACGGATACAGGCCTGTGCTAACCGTAACAGGCGAAATCAGTTGCCGGATCGAAGGCGGCAGTACGGAGCTGAAGCCTGGCGACGTGATTACCCCGACGGCATATTCGGAGGACGGAGTATTTTATTTTGAAAGGGAAGACGGCACTCCGGGCAGCTTCCAGGTGGATCTGGACGGGGAAGGAAATTACGCATATACAATTGGCGGCGTAGATGAGAATGAGCTGTTTGAATCACTGCCCTATGCAGGTTAAAGACAGGTGTGACACCCGGTCGGAAGGAATCCTTCCGCCGGGTGTTTTTGCGCGAATTTGAAAGGATTATTTTTAGAAAGCGTGGATTGGAATTTGTAATATACCACATTATATATGGCACATTATATTTGTCGAACGAAAATATTTGACGGCAATGTAAAATTATGCTAGTCTGAATTTATCATCATTATCTGAAAAAGTTCAGGGAGTGAATCACTCCAAATATTCCAGAGATTGTGAGCCCACAAAAGATAGCGACGCCTTTACTTTGGCAAAAGAATCAAATATAATGAAGGAAGGAGAGATGAGGAGGTATGATTATGCCGCTTTTGAAAAAGGATTACTATACGATAAAGGACATCGAAGAACTGCCGGAAGGAGAAAGGGCAGAACTGATAGATGGACAAATATACATGTTGGCGACACCCAGTACGAGACATCAGAGATTATCACGTTTCCTGTTCAAAAAGATAGATTCTTATATTGAATCGAAAAAAGGGAAGTGCGAAGTGTTTTACGCGCCGTTCGGGGTGTTCCTGAAAAATGAAAAATGGGGAGAGGATTTCGTAGAGCCAGATCTTATGGTAATATGCGATCCGAATAAGGTAGATGAAAAAGGCTGTCACGGCGCACCCGATTGGGTGATAGAGATAGTCTCCCCTTCCAGCAAAATGAGGGATTACCTGCAAAAAGCAAACCTGTACATGAACAATGGAGTCCTGGAATACTGGGTTGTGGATCCGATTCGTGAGACAACCGTAGTCTATAAGCATGAGGAAGAGGGAGTCCAGATAATACACAAATTCGGTGAACCGATTAAAGTTGGAATCTACGAAGATTTTGAGATTACGATAGAGTAGAAAATGGAACCCCGGGTAGATATAATTCATACATGCCCGGGGGTTTGTCTACTATGTAGATGTAAAAATTTTACAGAAGATAGCGACGCCTTTACTTTGGCAAAAGAATCAAATATAATAGAAAGGAGAGATGAGGAGGTATGATTATGCCGCTTATGGAAAAGGATCACTATACGATCGAAGATATTTATGCGTTGCCGGAAGGGGAACGGGCGGAACTGATAGATGGGCAGATGTATATGATGTCACCGCCTGGAAGAAGGCATCAATGGCTGTCTAATTATCTGGCAACAGAAATAAACATATATATTCGGAGCAAGAAAGGAAAATGTGAAGTATATGCGGCCCCCTTTGGCGTATTCCTGAAAAATGAAAAAGGAGAGGACGATTATCTGGAACCGGATATTGTGGTAGTATGCGATCTGGAGAAGCTGGACGAAAAAGGCTGTCATGGCGCTCCAGACTGGGTGATAGAGATTGTATCGCCCTCCAGTAAGAAAAGGGATTACCTGAAAAAGGCTGCAATTTATATGGAGCAGGGTGTTCGGGAATATTGGATCGTGGATCCGATGCGTGAGGTGACCGTAGTTTATAAGAGCGAGGAAGAAGGATTCCCGGTAATACACAAATTCGGCGAATCGGTAAAGGCAGGGATATACGAAGAACTTGAGATTACGATAAAGTAGTTTCCTCGCTGCTTTGTTAAAAAATTAGCAACTAAGTCTCAAAAGGCACATTTGTGCTTAAATGAGTGTAAAAAAAGCCATGGTTGAACAAGATAGACGTTTCAACCATGGCTTTTTTATTTAAAATGTGCGTATATCAACAAAATATACAAAAACAGGAACAATATCCTATAATCTAATCAACAAAGTAAACAACACAAACGTGAGGAGGAACATAAAACTATGGCAAGTAATTACAGAGAACCGAACATTATCTTCGAGGGATGGACCGACAAACCGGGTACCGGTATCATCGTGACAGGAGCAGCGAGCGGAATCGGAGCCGCTACCGCGATTCTGGCAGCACAGCACGGATTGAAGGTAGCAGCCTGGGATATGTTCGTAGAGGGCGTACAGGAGACTATCGAGCGTGCAGGCGAATTCGGCTGCAACATCAAACCGATTCAGGCAGACCTGTCCTCTGACGAGGCAGTAGAGAGAGCTATGAAAGAGACCCTGGAGTTCTGCAAGCCGAAGTATCTGGCCAACGTAGCAGGCCCGAAGATGCTGAACACCCAGTGGAATTATGAGCAGGTAGTCGGAATCGCATGCGCGATGATTCATCGCCTCTGCACTGCATTTGAGGCACTGGATCTGGATGATGGCGCAGCCGTAGTAAACGTAGCGGCAGTAGCCGGAATCTTCGAGGGCGGCGGCGGAGATCCCTGGTACGCGACAGCAAAGGCCGGTATCGCAGGCTATACCAAGAATCAGGCAGACGCTCTGAAGGGACGTGTTCGTATGAACTGCGTATGCCCGGGAGGCCCGATTCACACTCCGAGAAACCACAGCGCAGTAGAAGGCGAATTCATGCAGCATCTGATTTCCATCAACCCCATGGGACGTCCGGGACGTCCGGAGGAGGAAGCAAGCGTTATCCTGTTCCTGCTCGGACCGGCATCCAGCTATGTAAACGGGCAGGTTATCGCAGTAGACGGCGGACTGACACTGGCAAGATAGGCGGGAGGACAGAACATGATTGCAGCAGAAAGAAAGACAGCGCTTCTGAACGCCATGCAAAAGCTGGAAGCATACAGACAGATTCAGAATGAGATGGGACGTGCGGTAGCAGCCTTCAACTTCCGTCAGGCAGACCGGCTTTTAAGCTTTTTCGCACTGGATAAAGCAGATGTGTCTCTGGAATACGCCGACGAGGGTGTCTTCAACGGACCGGAAGCAGTCAGGGCCATCGTAAATGACGTGGTAGGAAAGGAGCCGAAGCCCGGCGAGATGCTGGATATGCAGCTGACCACCCCGATTATCGAGATTGCCGACGACCTCCAGACCGCGAAATGTGTATGGTGGATGCCCGGCGCGGGCGCTATTCCTCAGGAGGAAGGCGACCCGATGGCTATCTGGGCCTGGGGCGAGCTGGCAGTGACCTTCGTGCAGGAAGACAGTGCGTGGAAGATCTGGAAACTCCACTATTTCCGTTATATGAAATGCGACTATAAGAAGGGCTGGGTAGACGACACAAGCATGATCAACCGGTTGAACACACCGCTTCATCCTATGTCAGACACCACCACTTATCACAATCCCTATTCACCCACCAACATCCGTGTTGGCATCCCCTGCCCGCCGAAGCCCTACGCGGCATACGATGCGGAGAAGGATAAGAATTGGGAGCTGGATGTAAACAAGAACTGGTAAGGAGGAACGGCAGATGTTTGATTTGACAATGGAAGATTTTGACCTCCTGACCGATGAAGAATTCGAAGCAATGGAGCTTGAGGTGGGAAGACTCACTTCATGCTGGAAGGTATCCAATACTCGCGGTGGATCCGCTATCTACTGGGACGACCAGAGAATCGGCGAGAAGCGTCACGAGTATATGGCACTGAAACATCCGAGTGTCAATGTGGAGGCTGAGATGGCCTTCCGCAACAAAGCGGTAGTAGATTCTCTGGAGGGAAACTCCCTGATTCATCCGCTGACCACACCCGTCATCGTGGTGGACAAGACCAACACAAAATGCCGCGCCGTATGGCGTTCCATCGGCGTCGAGGGATTGTCCAAATTCCGGGAGAAGCCGCAGGCTATCATATCTCTCGGAAGCGTACAGGGAGCCAATGTACTGGAGGATGGCGAGTGGAAGCGGCTGTGGGGAGCATGGCTTCGTCTCACCAAGAACGAGTATCACGCAGGCTGGGTAGAGAGTATGGTTCCGACCAACACGAGACCGCCTCTTACACCGGAGCAGGACAGAGCGATGCTTGGAAAATACGCATATCAGAAAGACGAAATCCGCAAGCCCGCGCCGGAACCGCCCCATGACGACACCTGGGAGGTATGGCCGGACGAGACGGATCCGAGTTATCAGTTTATCAATTTATAAAAATAAAGGAGAGGTATTATTATGAAGGGTAAAAAATTAGTAGCAGCTTTATTGGCAGGTGTTTGTGTATTATCCATGACGGCTTGTGGGGGCAAGACCGCTGAGACAACAACCACGACAGACACAACCGCACAGGAAGAAGCGACCGATGAGGCAGCAGGCAAGGGTTACAAAATAGGATTTTCCCTGATGACCGTATCCGACGCCGTTATGGCGCAGACCATTCAGGACGCGGAAGAATATATCAGCAGCAAAGGCGGTGAACTTCTGGTATCCGATGCGGAAAATGACGCAACCAAACAGATGGACGCAGTAGAGAATTTTGTACAGTCCGGTTGCGACGCTATCATCATTCAGGCTATTGACGCAACATCTATGTCACAGGAAGCAAAGAAAGCCATGGATCAGGGTATCAAGGTAGTTGCATACGGCATAGGTCTGGAAAACTGTGACGTGTGGTATAAGAATGATAATACTGTAACCGGTACAGCCATTGGTGAAATGGCAGCAGATTGGATCAACAGTCAGCTCGACGGTTCCGCAAATGTCTGCATCATCGGATATTCCATGGTAGATGTACTGGTAGAGCGCGCAGACGCTATTGAGGCAGCCCTCAAAGCGAACTGTAAGGACGTAAATATTGTAACATCTTTTGACGCCATTGATTCCCAGACAGGTATGTCCAATACAGAGTCCATGCTGGCAGCACATCCGGAAGTAAATGTTATCTGTTCTATTTCTGACGGCCCTGCAGTAGGTGCTTATGAGGCGGTAAAGGCGCTGGGACGCGATAATGACGAGTTCGGAATTTTTGGTTCTGACCTTTCTACCGTAGCGCTGAGCTATATTCAGCAGGGAACCTGCTATCGTGGAACCATCGATTGCGATAACACCGTAAGCGGAACTACCGCAATCCAGATTTGCTATGATTTATTAGAGGGTAGTGAGGTAGAGAATCCTACAGTTATGGGATGTGTAAAGGTTACAGCGGACAATGTTTCTGATTACGCGGATTACATTGGCAAGTAAATGCAGTCTTATGGAGAGAAGAGAATGGCTGAAAGTATTTTGGTAGTAGATAATGTTACAAAAACATATCCTGGCGTCAAAGCACTGGATCAGGTTTCTCTGGAATTTCGCAAGGGTGAAATTCATGCACTGGTTGGCGAAAATGGTGCCGGAAAATCGACCATTATTAAAACGATTGCAGGCGCCATCAAGCCAGACAGCGGTTCTGTTCTATTCGATGGGAAAGATCTGATACAGATGAAGACCAGCGAGATCCGCGGTTGTGGAATAGAGGTTGTGTATCAGGAATTCAATCTGGCGCTGCAGTTGCCGGTGTATGAAAATATTTTTATCGGAAATCTGGCGGGCAAAGGCCCAGGTGGAAAGCTTGCGGATAAAAAGTATATGATTGAGACCACCAGGAAGCTGTTTGACCAGTTAGGAATTCATATCGATCCGGAAGCCAGAGTGGACTCCTTAAGCGTCGCTTATATGCAGTTTGTGGAAATCGCGAAAGCGGTTTCCAGAAACGTGCGTGTTTTGATTATGGACGAGCCCACGGCGACACTGACCAATGCGGAAGTAGAAATTCTGTTTAAAACCATTCGGAAGCTGAAAGCAGAGGGAGTTACCATTATCTATGTATCCCATCGAATGGAAGAGATTTTCGAACTGACAGATCGCTGTTCTGTGCTTCGCGATGGAAAATACATTGCAACGGTGAATACAAAAGAAACCACGCGAAAGGAACTGATTCAGCATATGGTAGGCCGTGAGGTCAGCGAGACTTTCCCGTCCAGAAATGTGGAAATCGGGGAAGAAGTTCTGCGGGTAGAGCATCTTACGGGCAATAAAGTTTCGGATATTAATTTCACCCTTCATAAAGGCGAAATTTTAGGCTTTGGCGGTCTGGTAGGAGCGGGCCGTACAGAGACGGTAGAGATGATATTTGGTTCGGCAAGAGTCGAAAGCGGAGAAATCTATCTGCACGGAGAAAATGTAAAGATATCAAATCCGCGCGCAGCGGTTCAAAAAGGAATCGCGTTAATTCCAGAGGACAGAAAGAGACATGGTCTGATTCTGGAAAAGAGCATCATGGAAAATGCGACGCTCCCGATGTTGAAAAAGTTTGCGAAAGGCTTTGTGCTGAACCGTAAGAAACAGGAGGAAGCAACTCAGGAACAGATTAATGCGCTGGGGATCAAAACTCCAAGTATGGATCAGTTGGCAAAGAATCTTTCCGGTGGTAATCAGCAGAAAGTTGTCCTCGCAAAATGGCTGATCAGTAACAGTGACATCTTGATTTTTGACGAGCCGACTAGAGGTGTGGATGTGGGGGCCAAGCAGGAAATCTATCAGATTATGAATGAACTGGTAGAAAATGGGAAATCAATTATTATGATTTCATCCGAGATGCCGGAGCTTCTTGGAATGGCAGATCGCCTGATTGTCATGTGTGAACACAGAATGACAGGTGAGCTGACTAAGGAAAATATGAATCAGATGCAGGTGCTGGAACTGGCATCCGGCGAGAGATAACGGAGGATATGACCATGAAGAAATTTTTGAAACAGTTCCGGGGACAGACGGTCAGCATCTACATAGCGCTGGTCGCAGTCGTAATTCTGTTTTCGGCTTTGAGTCCTACATTTTTTACAGCATCCAACATTATTATTGTTCTCCGTCAGGTTTCCTCACTTGGGATTATGGCTCTTGGAATGATGTATGTCATGCTTCTTGGAAATGTAGATTTGTCAGTAGGATGTGAAGTATCCCTACTTGGAATTGTAATGTCCTACTGTATGGTAAATATGGGAATGAGCATCCCGGTAACCATTCTGCTCTGTATCATTCTCGGATTATTGATTGGTGTGATCAATGGTTTTGTAGTAACCTATTGTAAAATACCGAGTATTATTGCTACACTGGGAACTTCCTGGATTTTCAAGGGAATCAGCTATACCATCTGTAACGCACAGCCGATTTATGGATTTCCAGAGAAATTCAGCACTCTGGGACAAGGCTCCATCGGACCGATTCCGATCCCAATTATCCTGTTTGTTCTGTGCGCACTCCTGACGTCCTTTATTCTGAACAAGACGACTTACGGAAGAACGTTGTATGCAGTAGGTTCCAATGAAGAGTCTGCAAGACTTTCCGGTATCAATACAAAATTTATGCAGATGACCTCTTATATCATCTGTTCAGCATTTACCATTCTGGCATCCATCATTCTGTTGTCCCGTGTAAATTCCGGACAGCCGTCTACTGGTATTGGTCAGGAGATGAATGTACTGACATCTATCGTACTGGGCGGTATCTGTTTCACAGGCGGTGATGGTCAGGTATCCGGTTCCATCGCAGGCGTACTGGTTATCGGCGTATTGCAAAACGGACTGGTTATGCTGGGAGCAGGAGAGTATGTGCAACTTATGGTAAAAGGTTTGATTTTGTTATTTGCACTGAGCATTGATTCCATCAAGTCATATATTAAATCCAGACAGAAGACGGTTGTATAAGGCAGGGCAGCTATGAGAATTACAGAAAATGTATATCAGACCAGTGGCATCCTATATGGAACCAATTCCAACACCTATTGCATTGATACCGGTGAGGGACTGGTATTGATTGACGCGGGATTTTCAGAAAAGCAGTATGAAATCATGCGGACAAGGCGAAAAGAGGATGGACTTGGCAATAAAAAGCTCCGGGATTTGTTCATCACACATGGTCATTTCGATCATGCCGGAAATGGCTGGCTGCTGCAGAAGGATGGCGTAAAGGTTTATATGAGCGCAGGAGACGGAGCGGCTGTGAAGAGTGGAGATGAACGGACGCTGGGTTCTCTGTTTGGAAGAAAATTTCATGCGTTTACACCGGACGGAAAAGTCCGGGACGGACAGACCTTTAATTATGGCAATACACAGCTGACGGTTCTGGAGCATCCGGGTCACACAGAAGGAACCATTTCCATCCTGGCAGAAACAGGAGGAAAGAAAATTCTATTTACAGGTGACATTTTCATTCTGACTCCCTGTACACCTATGGATGAGCTTCAGCCTGAAATTGGCTGGACCGGAGGCCCCGACTACAACGGCAAGAAGAATCTGGAGACTTTCCGAAAGCTTAAGGAGCTGCCGCCGGTGGACTTGGTGGCACCGGGACACGGAAGCATCTATTTCGGTGATAGCAGGAAGCTGTTTGAGATACTGTATCATTTGGCAGAGAAGGAGGCACAGCAATGAAATACCAGACATTGTTTACCCCCATCCAGATTGGCAAAATCACATTAAAAAACAGATTTGCAATGGCCCCTATGGGGCCATTGGGTCTGGGTGACAGCGAAGGCGGCTGGAATCAGAGGGGTATTGACTATTATACAAGACGGGCGCAGGGAGGCACCGGGCTTATCATCACCGGAGTAACCTTTTCAGACTGTGAGGTAGAGACCCAGTCCATGCCGAACGCTCCCAACAGTACGTACAATCCCGTGCATTTTGTGAGAACAAGCCGGGAGATGACAGAGCGTGTTCACGCCTATGGGGCGAAAATCTTTTTGCAGATGTCAGGCGGATTTGGGCGTGTGACAATTCCTACAAATCTGGGAGAGTTCCCGCCGGTAGCTCCCTCTCCCATTCCCCATCGTTGGCTTGATAAGACCTGTCGGGAACTTACCAGGGACGAAATTCACAAGATTATAGAAAGCTTTGGAAAGGGCGCGTTTAACGCGAAGCGTGCTGGCTTCGACGGCGTGGAGGTTCACGCAGTTCATGAGGGTTATCTCATCGACCAGTTCGCTATTGCCTTTTTCAATCACAGAACCGACGAGTACGGCGGAAGCCTGGAGAACCGGCTACGCTTTGCGAAAGAGATCCGCGAAGAAATCGCGAAGACCTGCGGTTGGGACTTCCCGGTGGCGGTGCGCTTTAGTCCGAAGAGTATGCTCAAAGACTGGAGAAAGGGCGCTCTTCCGAATGAGGAGTTTGAGGAGAAGGGACGTGACCTGGAGGAAGGCCTTCAGACTGCGAAGCTTTTGGAAGCCTATGGATACGACGCTCTGGATGTGGACGTGGGATGCTACGACGCATGGTGGTGGAACCATCCGCCTATGTATATGGAGAAGGGGCCCTATCGGAAATACGCGAAGCTAGTCAAAGAGATCGTAAAGGTTTCGGTCTTCATGGCGGGCCGCATGGATACGCCGGAGATGGCTGAAAGCTGTGTAAAGGACGGTACCTGTGACGTGATTTCCCTGGGAAGACCGCTTTTGGCAGACCCGGATTACGTAAAGAAGCTGCGTACGAACCACGTTTGTGAGATTCGCCCCTGTATCTCCTGTCAGGAGGGCTGCATGGGAAGAATCCAGACCTACTCCATGATCAACTGTGCGGTAAACCCCCAGGCGGCCAGAGAGCGCGTGACGGCCTACGAGCCGGTGGCGCGGAAGAAACGCGTGCTTATCGCGGGCGGCGGCGTGGCAGGCTGCGAGGCGGCCAGAGTGCTGGCGGAGCGCGGCCATGAGCCGGTGCTGTACGAGGCGTCCGAGAGGCTTGGCGGCAATCTGCTTCCGGGCGGGGCGCCTGCTTTCAAGGAAGACGACCTGCAGCTGGTGAAATGGTATGAAAACGAGCTTGAGCGCCTGCGCGTTCCGGTTTATCTAAATACAAGGGTTACGAAGGAAATGGTGTTGGAGAGCGACTGCGACGCAGTCATCGTAGCCACCGGTTCCCGCCCGAAGATGTTCTCTCTGGGCGACGATGAGAAGGTATACTGCGCGGAGCAGGTACTGATGAACCAGAAGGATCCGGGCGACAGGGTAGTCGTCGTGGGCGGCGGTCTGGTAGGCTGTGAGATGGCCCTAGACCTGGCCCAGAAGGGCAAGAAGGTTACGATTCTGGAGGCCCTGCCGAAGATTATGGCGGTGAACGGTCCTATCTGTTCAGCAAATAAGGAGATGCTGGAGGAGCTGCTTCCCTTCCAAGGTGTGAATATCATTTGCAATGCTAAGGTGACAGGCTTTAAAGACGGCGCAGTCAGCTACGAGACTGCCGGAAAAGCAGAGAAGCTGGACACAGACAGCGTCATCCTCTCCGTAGGCTACCGCAGCGCGGACGAGCTCTATCATGAGCTGGAATTTGACGTGGCGGATCTGCATCTGCTGGGAGATGCAGGAAAGGTGTCCAATATCATGTATGCTATCTGGGATGCGTTTGAGGTGGCAAATCACATCTGAGCATGGAGCAATCCGGTATCGGAGTAGAGAAGGGGGTAACGCCTATGAGTATTTTAGTGATTGATGTGGGAACCTCAAGTATCCGCGGTGTCCTGTACGATGAGAAGGGAACGGAAATCTTCTGTCATCAGATTCCCTATCAGGTGCATTTCATCGACGGAACCCATGCAGAGCAGGAAGCATCCGACTGGTCAGACACCATCGTGGAAATCGGGCGGGCGGCTGCCGTATATTGTGAAAAAGAAAATTTAAAGATTGGCGGGCTGGCTCTGACGAGCCAGCGCTCCAGCGTAATACCGGTGGATAAGGATGGCCACGCGCTAATGCCCGCCATTATGTGGCAGGATAAGCGCAATAAGGAGATTGTCGATGAATTCCGGGGCATGGAAAAGGCTATCTACAAGTTGACCGGAGCCAGGATCAATACCGTATTTTCCGGAACCAAGATGACCTGGGTGCGCCGAAACGCGCCGGAGATCTATGAGAAAACCTATAAATTCTGCACCATCGCGGACTTTATTACCCATGAGATTACCGGAGAGTACCGGACTGATCACACCTACGGCAGCCGCAGCCTTTTGATGAATGTGCGGACCCGTCAGTGGGATCCAAAGCTTCTGGATATCTTTGAAATCGAGTCGGGCAAGCTCTGCGAGCTACGGGAGCCGGGTACCGTGATTGGTACAGTGACGGAGAAATTTGCAGCGAAGACCGGTCTTACGGCGGGCACGCCTTTCATATCCGCAGGCGGCGACCAGCAGTGCGCAGCCTTAGGGCACGGCGTAACTGCGCCGGGCAGTCTGGAGATTACCACCGGAACCGGAGCCTTTATGCTGGGTTACAGTGAGAAGGTGCCTGAGAACCTGACCAATAATATCATCTGCGGTGCCCATGCGATTCCGAGCAAATACGTGCTGGAGAGCAGTATGCTGACCTGCGCGGCCCTGTACAATTGGGCGAAGGCCAATTTCTTCGCGGACAGTGAAGGGGATGAGAATCCCTTCGAGCGCATCAATGAGGCGGTAAAGCAGAGTCCGCCGGGAGCCAACGACTGTCTGGCACTGCCTTATTTCCAGGGAAGGGGAACCCCGGACTGGAACGCGGACGCCAAGGGGCATTTCGCAAATCTGGGACTGAATACGACGCGTGCGGATATGGCGCGGGCCGTTCTGGAGGCAATCGCCCTGGAAGCCAAGAACAACCTGGATATCGTGGAAGGCTATGTGGGAACCATCGACAAGCTGCTGATCGGAGGGGGCCTTACCAGGTTCCCGGAGTTTAACCAGATGCAGTCGGATATCTACCAAAAGAAGTTGCTGCATAACCAGTCAAGCGCAGAGCAGACCGCCCTGGGAGCCTGGGCCAATGCGGCGGTGGCGCTTGGTATCTATGAGACGCACAGCGAAGCAATTGAGACAGCCAAAGAAAAAGAGCAGGTAGAGATGTATTCTCCCAATCCTGCCCATGCGGAAATCTATCTCCGGAAACAGCGGCAGATGAATGCGCTGTACGACAGTGTGAAAAAGCTGTCCCGGGATATGTATTAAAAAATTTATTTTGCTTCATTTAAGATACGGGTGGCCGTCGTGCCATCCGTAATTAATGTGTTGATAAAATCGCCTTTCAGGGCGGCCAGAAGCGCAGGCGCTTTGGATACCGGAGAGGCCACGATCACTACGTCAGAGATGTTGCGAAGCTGTTGAATGGATAAGCTGATGGATTTCTCATTCCAATCACAGGCAAGCTCTTGTCCATTGGCGTCAAAGAAACGGCCCAGAATGGATCCGCAGGCACCCTTTTCCACCAGATCCTTATAAATCTCAGGCGGCATACTGCCCCGCCAGTAATCGCTTTCCCGAATCTTCCCCATGGTTCCGATGCTGGCAATCACCTTATCGCAGAAAATTCCCTTTTTCAAAATCACAGAATTGTTGGCGTCATTGCAAAGGGTTTCCCGCACGTAGTCGTTGGGGATATAGAGTGGCAGATTTAAGAAATCCGCATGTCCGTGAAACATCTCGGCCAGAGAGGTTACGACCGCCTGGGGAGTGCTGCTGATAGATTCGCAGGTAACGGATCCCATGAGTTGGACGATATCCGGATTTAAATCCAGAGGCTGAAGCATTTTTACAAGGACGGCCAGACTGTCACCCCAGCCGGTGCCGATAATTATATTTTTCTTAATATGTTCCATCAGATATTCCGCACCCAGCTTGCAGACATCCCGGTGATACATGGATTTCTCGCTAATACGGTTATTGAGGACGCGTGCATGCTTCAGGCCGAAACGGTTTTTCAGACGCTCCTCGATTTCATAGTGGCGTTCAAAGGTATAATTCACCGAAAAGGAAACGATTCCTTCATCTACGGCTTCTTTTAAAAGGCGGGAAACGCGGGTGCGGGAGAGAAAAAGCTTGTCGGCAATCTCATTTTGCGTAAGACCGCGCTCATAATAATCGCAGGCCACCTCGGCCAGTAGACTTAATTTTTTTAGTTCCTTCTGATTCATAGGTCACCTCATGGATAGTCGAAATATAGATAGAATTAGCTAAAATAGATATGTATATTATAACGCTATGCAATGGAATTTCAAAGTATTTTTTCCGGCGGGGCAGCATAGTTTGTAGAAACACATCATACAGGAACCTACGATGCAAAATTTGAAATTAAAAGCCATGCAGTCCGACCTGCCGGACTATGGAAAGCTGCAGATTCATATTACTTCCGCCCGGGGTGCGGAGCCCATTCCGGGAGCGAAGGTGGAGATCTCGTATACGGGGGAGCCGCAGCGGATCATGGAGGAACTGACGACGAACAGCTCTGGTCAGACCGACGAGGTGGAGCTGGCCGCGCCGCCGTTGGAATACAGCGTGGAACCCAGTGAGCCCCAGCCCTATTCAGAGTATACCCTGTCTGTGAAAGCGCCGGGCTATGAGTCGGTGGAAATTGCGGGGACAGAAATTTTGCCGGAAGTGACGGCGATTCAGGAGATACAGATGGAGCCTCAGCAGGGAGAAGAGTATGAGCGCTATGTGATTGGGGCCCATACCTTGTTTGGGGATTACCCGCCGAAGATCGCGGAGGCGGAGATTAAGCCCACCGGCGGCAGCGGCGAGATTGTCCTGAGCCGTGTGGTGGTGCCGGAATATGTCATTGTCCACGACGGTGCGCCCTCAGACAGCTCGGCGTCGGACTACTGGGTCCGCTACCGGGATTATATCAAAAATGTGGCCTGCAGTGAAATCTATGCTACATGGACCGACGCGGCCATCCGGGCCAATGTGCTGGCGATTATGTCCTTTACCCTCAACCGGGTGTATACCGAATGGTATAGAAACAAGGGCTACGACTTCACCATCACCTCATCCACCGCTTTCGATCATAAATGGATTCACAACCGCAATATTTTTGAAAATATCTCCCTGATCGTCGATGAATTGTTCGCGGACTATCTGTCCCGGCCAAATGTAAAGCAGCCGATTCTGACTCAGTACTGTGACGGAAAGCGAGTCAGCTGTCCCAGCTGGATGAGCCAGTGGGGGAGTCAGTCTCTGGGCGAGCAGGGCTATACGGCCATCGAGATCCTGCGGAATTATTACGGGGAATCCATGTACATCAATACGGCGGAGGAGATCTCAGGAGTACCCTATTCCTGGCCCGGCTATGAGCTGAAGAACGGTGCGTCCGGTCAGAAGGTGCTGCAGCTTCAGGAGCAGCTGAACCGGATTGCACGTAACTATCCGGCCATACCGATTATCTCAGAGGACGGCATCTACGGCCCGGCCACGGCGGAGAGCGTGCGGACGTTCCAGTCTATCTTCGGGCTGCCACAGACGGGTGTGGTGGATTATCGGACCTGGTATAAGATTTCGGAGATCTATGTAGGCGTGTCCAGAATCGCGGAACTGAATTAAAACAGATTAAAAAGTACCGGTATTCAGGGAATGAATAGCAGCTCTCGGAATACCGGTATTTTTTGCTCTATAAAATATGTCTGCGCGCGTGGTTTGACAAAAGAAAAACAATTCTATTATAATGGGGAAAATGATTGGAAAGCGGGGAAAGAAATTTATGCGTTTTCGTCCATGTATCGATATCCACAACGGCCAGGTAAAGCAGATCGTGGGAGGCAGCCTGACCGATAAAAATGATTTCGCCAGGGAAAATTTTGTGTCGGAGCAGGACGCGGCCTGGTACGCGAAGCTTTATCAGGAGGACGGCCTGAAAGGAGGCCATGTGATCCTGCTGAATGGCGCGGATTCTCCTTATTATGAGGCTACGAAAGCGCAGGCGTTGAAAGCGTTAAAGGCCTACCCGGGGGGCCTTCAGATCGGCGGCGGTATCCATCCGGACAACGCGGCGGAATATCTGGACGCCGGAGCCAGTCAGGTCATCGTGACCTCTTATGTCTTCAAAAATGGTCGGATTCAGTATGAGAATCTGGAGAAAATGCTCGCAGCTGTGGGCCGCGACCGCCTGGTGCTGGACTTGAGCTGCCGCAAAAAGGGCGGCGCGTACTACATCGTCACTGACCGCTGGCAGAAGTTTACAGATGTGCAGGTGACGCCCGTCCTTCTGGATGAATTATCCGGAAAATGCAGTGAATTTTTAATCCACGCCGTGGATGTGGAGGGCAAGGCCTCAGGTATCGAAACGGAGCTTGCGAAGATGCTGGGCGCCTGGGACGGAATTCCCGTTACCTATGCGGGCGGCGTGGGCAGCCTGGAGGATGTGGAGTCGCTTCGCACCCTCGGAAAGGGCCGCCTGGACGTGACCATCGGAAGCGCCTTAGATCTTTTTGGCGGTTGTATCCCGTACCGAAATGTGGTATACTTGCGTTAGATGAAAGATTGTAACAGTGAAGGTACTGAACAGTTGCGATCTCGTCTAAATACCCGTAAAGGAGTTGATTTTATGCGTTATGTAATCAGCGGCAAAAATATCGATGTGACAGAGGGGCTCCGTACAGCGATCACGGACAAGCTCGGAAAGTTAGAGCGCTATTTTACTCCGGACACGGAAGTACATGTTACTTTAAGTGTCGAGAAAGAAAGACAGAAGATTGAGGTAACCATTCCTGTAAAGGGAACTGTGATTCGTTCCGAGCAGGTAAGCAATGATATGTATGTATCTATCGACCTGGTGGAAGAGGTCATTGAGCGTCAGCTTCGCAAGTACAAGAACAAGATTGTACAGCGTGAGCAGGGTGCAGGAAGCTTCCGTCAGGAGTTTATCGACAAAGAGGCAGAGGATGAAGAGGTTCGCATCATCCGTACCAAGCAGTTCGATATGAAGCCCATGTATCCGGAAGATGCATGCGTACAGATGGAGATGCTGGGACACAGCTTCTACGTATTTGTAAATGCGGAGACCGAGCAGATCAACGTGGTTTACAAGAGAAAGGGCAATACCTACGGACTGATTGAGCCGGAACAGTAAAATATGATTTATCCGGGGGCTGCGCGCAGGCGCAGTCCCTTTTTGGTCTATAGGAAATACCATGTTGCAGGATTCTATTTTGGGGTTCCGGCCCCAGGGCAGGGATATTGGAAACTTCTTGAATATTCCGCCGTGTAGTGTTAAAATGTTAAACAGAGTATTGTCTGAAATGGCAGAAACTTAAGATTGGAGTTTGCAGATGAATTTATTTACAAAAATGTTTGGTACTCACAGTGAAAGGGAGCTGAAGCTGATTTACCCGCTGGTGGATCGGATCGAAGCGCTCCGCCCGGAGATGCAGAAGCTTTCTGATGAAGAACTGAAGGGAAAGACAAAAGAATTCAAGCAGCGTCTGGCCGATGGCGAGACCCTGGATGATTTGCTGGTAGAGGCCTTCGCGACTGTCCGCGAGGCTGCGAAGCGTGTGCTTGGTATGGAGCATTACCGGGTACAGCTGATTGGTGGTATTATCCTGCATCAGGGACGTATCGCCGAGATGAAGACAGGTGAAGGAAAGACCCTGGTGTCCACCCTTCCGGCTTACCTGAACGCATTGGAGGGTAAGGGCGTCCATATCGTTACGGTCAACGATTATCTGGCCCATCGTGACGCATCCTGGATGGGCAAGGTACATGAGGCTCTGGGACTGACCGTCGGCGTGGTTCTGAACAGCAGCACAGGAGATGAGCGGCGCGCCGCTTATAACTGTGATATTACTTATGTAACCAACAATGAGCTGGGCTTTGATTACCTGCGTGATAACATGGTTATCTACAAGGAGCAGCTGGTGCAGAGAGACCTGCATTACGCCATCATCGACGAGATCGATTCTATCCTTATCGACGAGGCCCGCACCCCGCTGATTATCTCCGGACAGAGCGGCAAGTCCACCAAGCTTTACGAGATCTGCGACGCGCTGGCGAAGACCATGAAGCGCGGCGAGGCCAGCGGTGAGTTCAGCAAGATGAACGCCATTATGGGCGAGGAGATCGAGGAGACCGGCGAATTTATCGTCAATGAGAAGGATAAGATCGTCAACCTGACGGCAGACGGCGTGAAGCGGGTAGAGGATTATTTCCACATCGAGAACCTGGCGGATCCGGAGAACCTGGAGATCCAGCACAATATGATTCTGGCCCTGCGCGCCAACTATCTGATGTTCCGGGATCAGGATTACGTGGTAAAGGACGATCAGGTTCTGATTGTCGATGAGTTTACCGGACGTATTATGCCGGGACGCCGTTATTCCGACGGACTTCACCAGGCTATCGAGGCGAAAGAGCATGTAAAAGTTAAGCGGGAGAGCAAGACGCTGGCGAATATTACCTTCCAGAACTTCTTCAATAAATACGCAAAGAAGGCCGGTATGACCGGTACCGCCCTCACCGAGGAGAAGGAGTTCCGCGAGATTTACGGTATGGACGTTATCGAGATCCCGACCAACCGTCCGGTTATCCGAAAGGATCTGGACGACGCGGTATACAAGACCAAGAAAGAGAAGTTCCATGCAGTTGTGGAGGAGATCGAGCGTGCTCACGCCAAGGGTCAGCCGGTTCTGGTAGGTACCATTACCATCGAGACCTCTGAGTACTTAAGCGGACTGCTCCGCAAGAAGGGCATTCAGCATGAAGTTCTGAACGCCAAGTTCCATGAGCGCGAGGCGGAGATCGTAGCCCTGGCAGGCCAGCATGGCGCGGTTACCATCGCTACCAATATGGCAGGCCGTGGTACCGATATCAAGCTGGACGATGACGCCAAGGCAGCAGGCGGACTGAAGATTATCGGTACCGAGCGTCATGAGTCCCGTCGTATCGACAACCAGCTGCGCGGACGTTCCGGTCGTCAGGGAGACCCGGGAGAATCCCGTTTCTACATCTCTCTGGAGGACGATCTGATGCGTCTCTTCGGATCCGAGCGTCTGATGAGTGTGTTCAACGCCCTGGGTGTGCCGGAAAATGAGCAGATTGAGCATAAGATGCTTTCCGACGCCATCGAGAAGGCTCAGAAGAAGATCGAGAGCAACAACTTCGGTATTCGTAAGAACCTGCTGGAGTATGACCAGGTTATGAATGAGCAGCGTGAGATCATCTACGCGGAGCGCCGCCGGGTACTGAACGGCGAGAGCATGCGTGATGCCATCTATAAGATGCTCACCGATACCGTAGAAAATGTGGTAGACAGCCTGATTGGCGACGATCAGGATAAGTCCGAGTGGGATCTCTTAGGCTTGAACGAGTCTCTGCTCCGCACGATACCGCTGCAGACCATTACGCCGGAGCGCATTGCCGATAAGAAGAATAAAGCAGAGCTGAAGCATATGTTGAAAGAAGAGGCAGTGAAGCTCTATGAGCTGAAGGAGGCGGAGTTCCCGAATCCGGAGATGCTGAGAGAATTAGAGCGTGTATTCCTTCTGAAGGTCATTGACCGCAAATGGATGGATCACATCGACGATATGGAACAGCTGCGCCAGGGTATTGGCCTGCAGGCATTTGCCCAGCGTGATCCGCTGGTAGAGTATAAGCTCAGCGGTTATGAGATGTTCTCTGCCATGACAGCCAGCATTCAGGAGGAAACCGTCCGGATTCTGCTTCATGTGCGCGTGGAGGAGAAAGCAGAGCGTGAACAGGTAGCCAAGGTAACAGGAACCAATAAGGATACCTCCCTGGCAGCAGCGCCCAAGAAAAGGGAAAGCGCTAAGATTTACCCGAACGATCCCTGTCCCTGCGGAAGCGGCAAGAAGTATAAGCAGTGCTGCGGAAGAAAAGGCGCGTAAGTATAAAGCATAAAAAAGAAGGCCATACTCTTTTTAAAATGATCAGAAAGGGGTATGGTCTTTTTATGTCAAAAAAGAAAAAGCCGGAACTGAAGCATTTAGAGCCGGAGGAACAGTTGAAATATGAAATCGCGGAGGAACTGGGGCTTTTGGATAAAGTGCTTAAGGATGGCTGGAAATCTCTTTCTTCCAAGGAGACCGGACGAATCGGCGGGTTGATGACGAAGAAGAAAAAGGAACTGAACAAATCCAGGTAAGACGCAGCCAGCTTGCTATTTTTAACGGGGTTGTATATAATGAAGAATACAAAAAACGGAATAGGAGAAAATGTATAATCCGTGTATTAGTAGCAGATGATGAGGAAAAGGTATGTCAGTTGATTTACAAGCTGATTCACTGGGAAGAATTGGAAATGAAGCTGGTAGGAACGGCATCGAATGGAATTGGAGCCCTTCAGATGATAGAAGCGGAACATCCGGATCTGGTGCTGACGGATATGATGGCATGGAGCTTTTGAAACGGGCGCACATCCAAAACCCGGATATGGAATTTATTATTATCAGTGGATATTCCCATTTTGAATATGCGCAGACCGCTATTCGTTATGGAGTCAGCGATTATATATTAAAACCGGTGAATGAGGAAGCTTTGAATGCTACGCTGCAGAAGGTGCGCCAGCGTTATATGGAGCATCAAGTGTTGACGGAGAAAAATCTGGAGCAAAAGAAGCAGCAGGTTCTGGATCAGGCCCGTGTAAGAGAAACCCTGTGGATGGATTTGGAGTATGCCCAGATTCCCCGGAATATGGAAGCCTTAAATGAAAAATACTGGTACCATTTTTAGGAGGGAAAATTCAGGACCTTTCTGATACAGGCCGATGTAAAAAATAACGAAAATCTCAGCGAAAATTATGCCGATAATGTGATGGAACTGGTGAATAGCAAAGTTCCGGGCCTGTTTGAAAAACTGAAAAGGTCCTGAAGGCTGGCCTGGAGAACATGATCAGCACTCAGTGCATGGAGCTGCATGCCTTTGAATATATGCGGTTCCATCTGGCAGTCAGCGGAGAAGTACAGGATATAGGACAATAAGTAATAGCGCAGTATAAGTTTCAAGTAGGATATTTCCGGTAATTGAGTAAAAAAGCTTGCATGAAAGAGCTGGGACTGGTATACTTGGTTCAAATTCATAGATCCGGTAGAGGATAACTCTAGAGACTCCGGCTGATAAAAGCAAGAGGAGCGCCGAAGAAGCAAACTGTGGGAATTCATCATTCCGCAGTGGAAACTGACAGGCAAAAGGAAGGTTATCCGACGGAACTCTGGAGAGAGCGAGCAATCGCCGCCTACGTGGAGATAACCAACTGGTAAAAGGACAGAGAGATTGATGCACAGGCATCAGTCTCTCTATTTTTTATGGAAAAGGAGAAAAGATATGAGAATGATGCTGACAGGCGCAGGCGCCGTAGGAGAATGTATTTTAAAAATGCTGGAAAAGCGGGATCCCAAGGGAGAGTGGCTTTCCTATGTGTTGCTGGCGGATTTTGATTTAAAGCGGGCGGACGAGGTAAAGAGCCATCTGGAGCAGGAGCGGAAATACCGGGAAGGAACGCAGTATGAGACGGCGCAGGTGGACGCCAGAGACCGGGAAGCGCTGACGGCGCTTATGCGGGAGCACCGGATTGATTTCGTGATGGACGCGGCCTCTCCCTTTGTGAGCAATTTTATATTTGACGCAGCCTTTGAGGCGGGAGCCGATTACGCCAGCATGGGAACCTGGTCGGTGCCGAAGGATCACCCGGAATTCGGAAAGGGCTTTGAGGGGGCTTACCTGGAGCCCATGACCAAATACAATTTTGACCGGCACGAGGCCTGGAAGGAAAAGGGACAGATGGCCTGTATCTGTCTGGGAATTGATCCGGGCGTGGTAAATGTATTTGCAAAATACGCGGCAGAATACTTATTTGATGAGCTGCTGGAGGTGCATGTGAAGGACGGCGGCAATCTGACACCGCCGGAGAGCGAGAAGGACGAGATCATCTTTGGCTTCAATGTATGGACGGTACTGGACGAGGTGATGAATCCCAATGCGGAATGGAGCCGGGAGGGCGGCTTCCTCATCGAGGACGCCTTTGCGGGAGAGGAGGACTTCCGGATGCCGGATCCCTTCGGCGTCAACCATCTGGTAAAGGTGGAGCACGAGGAGGTAGTCACTATGCCGCGTTACCTGGAAAAATATGGATTACAGAAGGCCAGCTTTAAGATTGCCCTGGACGATAACCTGCTGAACGCCTTGAAGGTCCTGGATAAGCTGGGACTCCGGAATATCCATCCGGTCCAGGTGGGAGATGTGAAGGTAGTGCCCCGGGACGTGGTAGCGGCCTGCGCGCCCCAGCCCAAGGATATCGGAGAGGACATGACAGGCGGTATGTGCGTGGGCGTGGATTGTATCGGTATCAAGGACGGAGAGAAGAAGGAATATTTTATCTATCAGCCCTTTGACAATCAGGAGGCGCTGCGGGATTTCGGACTGCAGGCAGTGGTAGCCCAGACCGGCTTCGGTGCGGCTCTGGCCATCGAGCTTATGGGTCGGGGAATCTGGAAGGAGGCCGGCGTATTCTCACCGGAGTATTTCCCCTCCCGTCCCTACATGGATCTGATGGAGGAGGCAGGACTGGCCTATCAGATCCAGGAACGCTAAGGCGTCCGGGCAAGCATGGTTGACGGAAAAGCGGATTCAGGGTAAACTGTAGGCTAGTACTTAATATATAAGGGAGAATACCGTTTACCATGTTTTATTTAAAAAAATTGACAAAAGAAATGCACGATGAGGTCCTGGCCATGGTGGAGCAGTTCTACCACAGCGATGCAGTCAGCCATCCGGTTCCGATGGAAAAACTGGAGCAGACCTTTGCGGATGCTGTCAGTGAGGATTCGATTCTCGAGGGCTTTGTGCTGAACGAGGATGATACAACCGTGGGCTTTGCCTATATTACGGAATACTATGCCTGTGAGGTGGGCGGACGCTGTCTGATGTTTGAGGAGCTGTTTCTGAAGGAAGAATTCCGGGGAAAAGGCTATGGCACCCGTTTCTTTGATGAAATTATGAAGGCGAAGCCGCAGGTGCGCCGTTTCCGTCTGGAGGTCACCCGCAGCAATGAGAAAGCTGTGCACCTGTATGAGCGGCTGGGTTTTGAATTTCTGGCCTATGATCAGATGGTTCTCGATCGATAAATAAGGAGATACAGATGAGTGATGAAAAATTGATGGAGCTTGCGCTGCAGGCGCGGGAGAGTTCTTACAGCCCGTATTCCCATTTCCGAGTAGGAGCGGCCCTGCTCTGCGCCGATGACAGTGTCTATACCGGCTGCAACATCGAAAATGCGGCCTTTACGCCGGGCATCTGTGCGGAGCGCACCGCCATCTATAAGGCAGTCAGCGAGGGAAAACGTGCGTTTACAGCCATCGCCATCGCAGGCGGATCGGAAGACAGTGCACCGGCTCTGACTGCGCCCTGCGGCGTCTGCCGCCAGGTCATGCGGGAATTCTGCGATCCGGAGGAGTTTCGGATCATTCTGGGAGCCGGAACCGGGGAGAAGCAGGTGTACCTGTTAAAAGAGCTGCTTCCTTTAAGCTTTGGACCGGATAATCTGAACGGGAAGGAGAAACATTCATGAATTTCTGGAAAAATCTATCAACTCGGAGAAAAGAAGTGTTCTTTTTCCTGTCCATGGTGCTGTTTGGTGTGCTGAAAGAGTTTCTGGTTTACAATCTGCCGATTATGGCGGTGCCGAAGGGCATCCATGACGACTGGATTATGGTACATATGGCGGATGCCCTGCGTGGTGGCCGGTGGTTGGGAGAATATAACGATCTGACCCTGACCAAGGGCATGTTTTTCCCCTTTTATCTGGCAGTGCTGAATTTTCTGCACCTGTCTTACCTAAGCGTGTCGGCATTTCTGTATACGGTCAGCTGCATGATTTTCGTGTACGCGCTGAGACCTATTCTGAAAAAATACCGGGCCTGCCTGACCCTGTATCTGGTGCTTCTGTGGAATCCGGTGTCCTATTCGGTTCAGGCGTTTCAGAGAGTGTACCGCAACAGTATTTCCTATATCCAGGTGCTGCTGATCTTCGGCGGCCTGCTGGCTTTGTGGCTGCGTAGAAAGGAGCCGGTAAAGAAACAGCTTCTGTGGCTTCTGACCGCTGCGGCAGGCATGGTGTCATTTTTTTATACCAGAGAGGACGCCATCTGGGTGGAGCCCTTCCTGCTGGTGTTTCTGCTTGTTTACCTGGGAACTATGTTCTTTTCATGGAAGAAGGAGCACAGGCGCGAATATGTGGGAAAAGCAGTACTGGTGCTTCTGCCCTTCCTCTGCGTCTGGGGCGCTGGACAGCTGATTGCCCAAGAAAATTATAATCATTATAACATTCGTCTGACCAACGAGCTGCAAAAAGGCGGCTTTGCAGAAATGTATAAGAGCATGATGGCAGTGAAGCCGGAGGAGGATATTCCGGGCGTCACTATGACCAGGGAGAAGGTGGCGCGGATGTGCGACGAGTGTCCGACTCTGAAGAAGCTGGAGCCTTATATTCAGAGCAGCCGCCTTTACTGGGCCGGTTCCGAGGAAAATGAGAAGGACTGGGAGGTAAGGGACGGCTGGGTCTTCTGGATTTTCCGTACCGCTCTGGAGCAGGCCGGTTATTATACGGATGGCGAGACCGTCAATCAGGTGTGTCTGCAGATCCGGGACGAGCTGGAGACCGCCATGGATGAGGGACGCCTGGAACGGCAGGCGACCATGCCTTCGACCTACATGTCCCCCTGGAGAAAAGGCTATCTGGGCGATTTGTTCGGCGCGTTAGGCAAGGCAATCACTTATAGCACCACCTATGATGAGATGGAGACACTGGTGTACCTCTACAGCGAACCGGATGATAACGGCGGCATCCCGCTGTTTGAGCGGATGACCGGCGATAAGGCGGTCTGGTATGAGTCGGAACTGGTGGAAATGGCGGGCTGGTACGCGTCCTATGAGGGCATGGATGGCGTGACATTACAGGCGGAGCTTGCGGATGGCACCGTACTTGGAACGGCGGATTTCACCGAGAGTGACGATATCGCGTCCTATCTGGCCGGACAGGGCATTGCGGCGCCCGGCAGCGAAAAGTGCCGGTTTTCCCTGAAGCTTTCCGTGGAGGATAAGCCACAGACCATTTATCTGAAGTCCTATCGGAACGGTATGCTTCTGGACTCCTATGAGCTATCCGACGATGTGACCCGGATTGAGAGCGACACCTCCTGCCTGAATCTGGACTGGTACTGGGATGTACCGGAGCGCCATGGGTTCCTGGCGAAGATCAACTATAAGGGCGTCATTTTAAATGGGGTGCGTCAGGTGTACCATTACACAGGAGCTATCGCGGCTGCAGCCGGAGCGATGGCTTATCTGGTTCTCTGTGTGCGGATGCTGAAACGTCGCCTGAAAAAGGTGAAGGACGCGGAGGGTCGTGATCTGTCCGTGTGGCTGACCCTTTCCGCGCTGCTGGCCAGCTATTTCGTGTTACTGGGCGGCATCTCCTACTCGGAAATCTCCGGCTGGAACGCGATTCTGTACTGGTATCTGTCAGGGGCTTATCCGATTATGATTGCCTTTGAGGGATTGGCGGTACTGTTCCTGGTGCAAGAGCTTCGTGGAAAAGCGAAACAGTAAGAAAGTACAGAATCAGGATGGATTTTTGTTTAATTTTAGACATATTATGCATTGTATTTTTATGGAATTCTAGTATAATAAAATATAACAGAACATAACAAAACATAACATTTATGCAACTAAATCGGGCGAACCTGACAGAAGGTCCGTCGAAAAGGAGAGGAACATTATGAAGCTGATTATTGACAACGCCAATATTGATGATATTCGTTCCATGTACGAGTATTTTCCCATGGACGGCGTAACCTGTAACCCGACCATTCTGGCCAAGGAGAAGCGCCCGCCCTATGAGGTACTGAAGGAGATTCGTGATTTCATCGAGGAAGGCGAACTGCATGTGCAGGTTCTGAGCGATCAGGCCGATGGTATGGTGGAGGAGGCCTACAAGATACGTCGGGAGCTGGGCGATGATACATTTATCAAGATTCCGACCACCAAGGAAGGCCTGAAGGCTATCCGTATTCTGGCGGCAGCAGGGATTCGTGTAACAGCGACGGCCATCTATACCCAGATGCAGGCGTTCCTGGCAGCCAAATCCGGTGCCCAGTATGTAGCGCCTTACATCAACCGTATCGATAATCTTGGATCCGACGGCGTCCGCACTGCCAAGGAGATTCACGACATGTTCCGCAACTATGGTTTCAAGACCGAGGTGCTGGCAGCCAGCTTCAAGAACTCCCGCCAGGTGATTACTCTGTGCGAGTATGGCATTGGCGCGACTACCATTTCCCCGGATGTACTGGATCTGCTGATCAAGAACGACTCTGTAACGGCAGCTCTGAACGTGTTCCGCAGAGACTTCGAGAAGGTCTGCGGAAAAGGCAAGACCATGTTGGATTGCTAATTACGGATTCATATAAGAGGATATCTTATGATAGATTTGCATTTGCATTTTGATGGTTCCCTGCTTCCGCGCACCGTATTGGAGCTTGCGCAGGAGCAGGGAATCCTGCTTCCGGCCACAGAACCGGACGAGCTAAAGCTGTTTCTGGCAGCGCCGGAAGAGTGTGGAAGCCTTAACGAATATCTGGAAAAATTTGACCTGCCCCTGCAGGTGCTGCAGACGAAGGAGTCCGTGCGCAAAGCCATGTATATTCTGGTCAGCTCCTTAAAGGAGCAGGGGATGCTCTATGCGGAAATTCGATTTGCGCCCCAGCTTCACACGAAGAAGGGTATGAGCCAGGAGCAGGCGGTGAAGGCGGCTCTGTCAGGTATGCAGGAGGCGCTTATCGGTTCGTTTTTCAACTGCAGGCTAATTCTCTGCTGTATGCGAGGGGCGGACAATCATGAGGAAAATCTGCTGACGGTCCGGACAGCGGCCACTTTTCTGGGACGCGGCGTGGCGGCAGTGGATCTGGCCGGAGCAGAGGCCCTGTATCCGACAGCGGATTTCGCGGACGTCTTCGGTCTCGCGAAAGAGCTTGGCGTGCCTTTTACGATTCACGCGGGCGAGGCCGACGGGCCGGAGAGCATTCAGGCGGCGCTTGCCTTTGGAGCCAGCCGTATCGGTCACGGCGTGCGCGCGGCGGAAGATCCGGAGCTGCTTGCTCGGTTAAAGGAGCAGCAGATCCCATTGGAAATGTGCCCCAGCAGCAATGTGCAGACCAAAGCGGTGGCGTCCCTTGCGGAGCATCCTGTACTTGATTTTCTGCGCCGGGGGCTGAAGGTGACGATTAATACGGACAATATGACGGTGTCGGATACCACCATCGAGAAGGAATTCGGACTGCTTAGCCGGGAACTTGGCATGACGGCGGAAGAACAGAAGACGCTGCTTCTGAACGCGGCGGACGCGGCCTTTTTAACGGCAGAAGAGCGGTGGAGACTTCGTGATGTGATAGAAAAAATATGCTGCTGAATTTAGGAAGGCTGAAAGTGACTCAAGAACGCAAAAGCTGCAGATTGAATGAATAGCCCGGAAAATAGGTAATTGCAGACAGGGAGAAGAAAATGGCAAAGAAGAACGCAAGAAATACAAGAGGAAAGATTGTCAGCGCGGCCTGGAAGCTTTTTTATGAGCAGGGCTACGAGGACACAACCGTGGAGGAGATCATTGCCCTTTCCGGTACGTCCAAAGGTTCCTTCTATCATTATTTCGATGGGAAGGACGCCCTTCTTTCCACCCTTAGCTCCCTGTTTGATGAAAAATATGAGGAGCTGATGGAGGAGCTGACTCCGGACATGACAGCCATGGATCAGCTGCTTTTTCTGAATCAGGAGCTCTTTAAAATGATTGAGGACAGCATTTCCCTGGATCTGCTGGCGCGGCTTTATTCCACTCAGCTGACCACCAGCGGCGAGAAGCATCTCCTGGATCACAACCGGATTTACTATAAGCTGCTGCGGAAAATCATTGCCAAAGGCCGGGAAAACGGGCAGCTGAGTCGAACGTCCGGTGTCAGCGAGATGGTGAAGCTCTATGCTCTCTGCGAGCGGGCCCTTCTGTACGACTGGTGTCTCTGCGCCGGGGAGTATTCGTTGGTGGAGTACAGTAGCCGGGTGCTGCCGGTGTTTCTCAGCAGCTTCCTGCCGCAGAACTAAATATGGATTTGAAGCGCGCCTGTTTTATTTTTTGTACAATAGAAATTTATTATTTGTATCCTTTATTTTATAAAATATCGTCTAGTTATAAAATGCGATTAAATCAATAAAAATATGTATTTTTAGAAATAAAAGTACAGTATTCATTCTATACATTATTCTGTATTGTAGTCTATTTTCCTCTGTGCTATAATAAGCCCCATGTGCGGGGCAGAAGAAGCTGTTTTCCGCGATCGAAAGATAAATGAGGAGGATGTAACTATGGCAGGACAGGTGGGAATTCTCGCGGCGATTGTGATTTATCTGGTCGCAATGGTGTACGTGGGATTCTATTTCAGTAAAAAGGGCAGCGGCGATTCGGCAGATGAATTTTATCTGGGCGGACGAAAATTAGGACCGTTGGTAACGGCGATGAGCGCGGAGGCTTCCGATATGAGCAGCTGGCTCCTGATGGGATTGCCGGGCGTCGCTTATCTGACCGGCATCTCTGACGCTGGTTGGACCGCTATCGGCCTGGGTCTGGGAACCTATCTGAACTGGCTGATTGTGGCGAAGCGTCTGCGCCGCTATTCTGTAAAATGCAACGCGATTACCATTCCGGATTTCTTTTCCAGACGTTTCCGGGACGAGAAAAACATTCTGATGTGTATCGCGGCGATTGTAATTCTGATTTTCTTTATTCCCTATACGGCGTCTGGCTTTAAGGCGATCGGAACACTGTTCTCCAGTCTCTTCGGAGTCGAGTATCATGTGGCGATGATTGTCGGAGCGGTAGTAATCGTAGGTTACACCGTCATGGGCGGTTTTATGGCCGTATCCACCACAGACCTGATTCAGAGTATTGTTATGAGTATTTCTCTGGTGGTTATCGTATTTTACGGAATCCATCTGGCAGGCGGCTGGGACGCGGTTATGGCAAATGCGAACTCACTGGCCGGATATCTTTCCATGGCGCAGATGCATGATGGCGCCACCAATACGGCTAGCCCCTACAGTCTGCTGACGATTGTATCTACTATGGCGTGGGGACTGGGGTATTTCGGAATGCCTCATATCCTGCTTCGTTTTATGGCCATCGAAGACGAGAATAAGCTGACGCTTTCCCGCCGGATTGCCAGCATCTGGGTTGTAATTTCCATGGCAGTGGCTATTCTGATCGGTGTGATTGGCTGCGCGGCTTCCGTACAGGGCGCGATTCCGACCTTTGCGATCAGCGCGGAGTCCGAGACCGTCATTATCCGTTTCGCCCATCTGCTGGGACAGCATAATTTCCTGCTTTCCCTGGTTGCAGGCGTGGTTCTGGCCGGTATCCTGGCCTGCACCATGTCTACGGCAGACTCTCAGCTTCTGACGGCGGCTTCCGGCGTATCCCAGAACCTGCTGCAGGATTTCCTGAAGATTAAGATGAGCGCAAAGGCTTCCATGATGGCAGCGCGTCTGACCGTAATTGGCATTGCTGCTGTAGCGATTTTCCTGGCATGGAATCCGGACAGCTCCGTATTCTATATCGTATCCTTTGCATGGGCAGGCTTCGGCGCAGCCTTCGGACCGCTGGTTCTCTTCGCGCTGTTCTGGAAGCGTACCAATAGGCAGGGCGCTCTGGCCGGTATGATCGCAGGCGGTGTGATGGTATTCGTATGGAAGTATCTGGTTCGTCCCATGGGCGGCGTCTGGAACATCTACGAGCTGCTTCCGGCGTTCATCGTATCCGCGCTGGCAATTGTCATTGTTTCGCTGCTGACAGCGGCTCCCTCCAAGGAGATCTGTGAGGAGTTTGATTCCGTAGGAAGATAAGAAATGAACGGTGTGACTGTGAAGGTCACGCCGTTTTTTTATGCCCGTGGGTAGTGCAAAAACAGGACAGATCTTTTCGTGTTCATATTCTCATGGTATAATTAAAATAAGAACGTGACAGGGGAATACAGCATTGCGCAGAAGGCAGTCGTTGTAATTCACAGCAGAAGGAGATACGCATTATGCCAAAACCGAAATGGAATTTAAATACCATTTACATATCAGAAAGGCTGCAGGAGAGTCTGCGGCCCATCTCCCGTTGCGCCATGACCACCGTGGTCGCCCCCATGGGCTACGGAAAGACCACGGCAGTAAACTGGTATCTGGGTGAGCGTGTCAAGTCGGAAACCCTGAAAATTATCCGCATCAGTGTATACTCTGACAATCTCGCGATCTTCTGGAAAAGCGTGCAGGAGGCGTTTGCCCGGGCCGGTTTTGATGTTCTGTGTAACTATCCCTGCCCTACGGACGCCGCAGGCGGCGGACTGCTGGTGGACGATCTCTGCCATTCGCTGGCAGATGAGACGACCTGCTATCTTTTTATTGATGATTTCCATCTGCTGACCGACAAGCGCGCCTCGCTGTTCCTTTGTATGCTGGCAAACCGGCTGCCTGCAAACGTGCATCTGATTGTTGCCAGCCGGGACCGTTTTCTGCCTGCCGCGGAGGCAGTGCGGCTGGGGGCCAAGGTGTATCAGATTGGCACGGAGCAGCTGCGCCTCAACCATACGGAACTGGCCATCTATGCCCACCGCTGCGGAACGGAGCTTTCCGACGCGCAGGTGGAGAGTCTTCTCTACTCCAGCGAGGGCTGGTTCTCCGCCGTTTATCTGAATCTGCGGACGCTCTTTGAGCGCGGCGTGCTGCCCAGCCGTCATTCTGACATCTACGCCACCTTTACTGCCGCTATGATCGATCCGTTGCCGGAACAGCAGCGGGAGTTTCTGGCGGTCATGGGGCTTGCCGATGAATTCACCGTCCAAATGGCGCAGTACGTCACAGGCAACGCGGACGCCGGGCAAATTCTTTCTGCGCTGACGGAGCAGAACGCCTTTGTCACGCGCCTGCCGGACGGCGCGACTTACCGCTTCCATCACATGATGAAGGAGTGCGCCGAGCGCAGCTTTCTGGCGATGCCGGCGGAAACGC
>OLRS01000552.1_pt1 | contig 43787 bp, 40 predicted proteins | sample 1673171 | NCBI WGS metagenome assembly OLRS01 (sample SAMEA3136762, study PRJEB25190) | human gut metagenome | biome: human gut; feature: human-associated habitat; material: faeces | place: Austria | collected 2013
CCGACATGTCACCATGCGGCTGGTGGGCTCTTACCCCGCCTTCTCACCCTTACCTTATTCCCGAAAGAACAAGGCGGTTTTTTTCTTCTGCATTACTCTACCTTCGCAGATAGCTTTCTGTTAGGAAGTAGGATGCTCTGTGTTGCCCGGACTTTCCTCTTCTGCCTTGCGGCATCAGCGACAGACCGACCGACTGCTTTGAGAAGACAAAGATAATGCTTTTAGCTCGAAAAGCTGCAAAAGGATGAGAAAAAGTATCGAAATGAATGTGAAATGTTGAATTAGTACCTCTGACAGGTCTGTTGTCAGCTATTGATAACGAATGCAAATTTGGCAGATATTGCGGTTAACCCCTGTTAAGTGCCTGTATGCCTCTGTTAAAAGAGGGAAAATTTATCTGACAATGCATACAACCGTACATATTTTGTCATTACTTTAGCGGTATAAAAGTTAAACTGAAAAATGAAATTAACAAACTAATAGATATTAAGTTATGAAACAAGCAACTAAAATGGTACTAGGGGCAACGGCGATTGTAGCTGTTAGCGCAGGTGTAGCGGGAGTAACGACTTATACTATGTTGAAGCCTGAACAGAATAAAAGTCTGGCTTTTAATGATGTGTTCCAACAAAGTCAAAATACAAGATTGGCTGCTTTGGATGCGGTTAATATGCAACCGGTCGATCTGACTCAGGCAGCCGAGAATTCTGTACATGCAGTTGTTCATATAAAGTCTACTCAGGAGTCTAAAACTCAGACGGTAACGGTTCGTGATCCATTCTCTGAATTCTTCGGTGATATTTTTGGAAACGGCAGAGGAGGCGGTCAACAACGTCAGGTGCATACCCCGGAAAGAGTTGGATTCGGTTCGGGAGTGATAATCTCCAGAGATGGCTATATTGTTACTAATAACCATGTGATTGATAATGCAGATGTAATTAGTGTCAAACTGAATGACGGACGTGAATTTAAGGGACGTGTGATAGGTGCAGACCCCAGCACGGATTTAGCTTTAGTTAAAATTGAAGCAGATGATCTTCCTACAGTTCCCGTAGGTGATTCGGATGCATTGAAGGTAGGAGAGTGGGTACTGGCGGTAGGTAATCCGTTTAATATGACATCTACCGTTACTGCCGGTATTGTTAGTGCAAAGGCTCGTACATTGGGTGTATACAATCAAGGTGTAGAATCATTCATTCAAACAGATGCCGCCATCAATCAAGGTAATAGTGGTGGTGCATTGGTTAATGCAAGAGGTGAATTGGTTGGTATTAACTCAGTATTGTATTCACCGACAGGAGCTTATTCGGGATATGGATTTGCTATTCCTGCCAGCATTATGAAGAAGGTTGTGGCAGATTTAAAAGAATATGGAACCGTACAGCGTGCTATTTTAGGTATCAAAGGTACACCGATTAATGATGAACAGCAGTTGATGGATGAGGCGATGAAGAAACAAATAAAAGACTTGGGCGCAGTAGATGGTGTATGGGTTCGTGAAATTATTGAAGGCGGTTCTGCTGCAGGTAAATTGCAGGAAAATGACGTCATCATCGGAATAGATGGCAAGAGAGTGAAGAACTTTGCAGAGCTGCAGGAGGGATTGGCTAAGCATCGTCCGGGTGACAAGGTTACGGTAAAAGTTTTACGTGACAAGAAGGAAAAGGATATTGAACTGACCTTAAAGAACGAACAAGGTACTACAAAAGTTGTTAAGAATGCAGGCATGGAAATATTGGGTGCTGCATTCCGCGAAGTTCCTCAAGAACTGAAGAAGCAACTCAATCTTGGTTCGGGTGTTGAAGTAACAGGAGTAACGGAAGGTAAGATGAAAGCTGCCGGTGTTCGCAAAGGGTTCATTATTCTGAAAGCCAATGGACAGGTGATTAGAACGGTTAATGATTTGGAAGATGTGTTGAAGGCCGCAACTTTGTCACCTGATCAGGTATTGTTCTTAAGCGGTATGTTCCCATCGGGTAAACGTGCCAATTATGCCGTGGACTTGACTCAGGAATGATTCAAAAAAGATAAAAATACATAAGGTAATAAGATTTTTTCAATAGGTGTGTGTTTGGTGGATGCACGGCTGTATTATACTAGTCGTGCATCCTGTTATATTTAAAAGAAGCGTCCTTAATAAAAATAATTAGGGCTATATGTTTTGGAATAATCCAATAATTTTAGGAACTAGCTCGATATAAGTCCTTTTTTGATTTATTGGCAAAAATATTTCAAACAAAATGGATGTTATTCCATTTTAATATTGTAAATTTGCATCCCAAATTTGTTTTATAGAGAATGAGACAATTAAAGATTACTAAAAGTATCACTAACCGAGAGAGCGCATCTCTTGATAAGTATCTACAGGAAATTGGCCGCGAAGACTTGATTACTGTAGAAGAAGAGGTAGAGCTCGCTCAACGTATCCGTAAAGGCGACCGGGTGGCATTGGAAAAACTGACACGTGCAAACTTGCGCTTTGTTGTATCTGTTGCCAAGCAGTATCAAAATCAGGGATTAAGTCTTCCTGACTTGATTAATGAGGGAAACCTGGGACTGATTAAGGCAGCCGAGAAGTTTGATGAAACTCGAGGCTTTAAATTTATCAGTTACGCTGTATGGTGGATTCGTCAGTCTATCCTTCAAGCATTGGCAGAACAGTCACGTATCGTCCGTTTGCCGTTGAACCAGGTAGGTTCGCTGAATAAAATCAGCAAAGCTTTCTCTAAGTTCGAACAGGAAAACGAGCGTCGTCCTTCTCCGGAAGAATTAGCCGATGAATTGGAAATTCCGGTAGACAAGATTTCGGATACGTTGAAAGTTTCAGGCCGCCACATTTCTGTAGACGCTCCTTTTGTGGAAGGGGAAGATAACAGCTTGTTGGATGTGTTGGTAAACGACGACTCTCCTATGGCAGACCGTTCTTTGGTTAATGAGTCACTTTCGAAGGAAATCGATAGAGCGCTCTCTACGTTAACTGAAAGAGAAAAGGATATTATCCAGATGTTTTTCGGTATTAACACGCAGGAAATGACGTTGGAAGAAATCGGCGATAAATTCGGACTCACTCGTGAGCGCGTACGTCAGATTAAAGAGAAAGCCATTAGAAGATTAAGAGCAAATTCACGTAGCAAGCTGCTCAAGGCCTATTTGGGATAAGACCAAATTCGGTTTCCAAAACAAAAAGAAAACAAAGCATGAGTTGAAAGTTTGCTCTTTCATCTTGTGCTTTTGTTCGTTTATAGAGGAATAATGTTAATTTATCTATTACCTTTTCATATTTAGCGGTAAATAACTACTTTTGTCCCTAATAAAATAATAAAAAACAAATTATGAGATTCATCAAGATTTTCTGCTCTTTATTTGTCGTGCTGATTTTATGTTCGGCATTTTCTTTAAAAGGAAATAAAACCAAAGCTGTATATATAGTAGGCGTGTCTGCTTCGTTTACAGATTCATTGATTTATTTTACAGATATCCAGTTGTTGGATAGTGTAAAACTGGATAATAATAAATTGTTGCCGCAACGTTCTCATTATAGTTATCAACTAAAGAATTATTTGGAAGGTCAGGAAGGGCTGGTGAACCGCACTTGTTTTGTATATTTTGATACTAATAAATCGAAATTGGAAAAAACGGTTGCCAAACTGAAAGCGAAGTTTCAAAAAGGACAGAATGTATTGATTCGTCCGGTAGATCCGACCCTGTTTCGCTTTACAAAACCAGAAGAAGAATAACGCGTTAGTACGCATGGATTTGCACGTACTAACGTGTAGGCTTATACATACGTTCGCATGAGCTCACACATATATATGTGTGAGCTCATGCGTTAGTACGTGTGGGGTGGCGGTGCCGGAACCATTTAGAAAACGAATTCCGCCAGTTTTTTCTTATTGCTTCCCGAGTAATAAATATATTTGATTTTACTTCCAAATTTTCGATACTCTTCCATCTCTACCGAGTTGTCAATAGCTTCTTGTAAGGCTTTCTTGTAAGTGGCATAATTGTTATCCATGAATTGAGGGTCATCCAGTTCCCCTGTCACGGTATAATAGTAACTCACAGTGTTGTCTTTTTTATTATAATGAGTACTATCAATGGTGATGGTTTCATTCAAGCGGATGGGGTAGGTTTGATTCAGCCTTTCAGCCGTCTCTTTAAATTTGCGGGCAGGTCCTTTGCCTGTACAGGCAGCCAATGTAGCTATGAGCAATGCGGATAGTAAGATTTCCTTTTTCATTATTATTGGGTATTTTAGAGCGAAAATAGAATATATATGTAAACAAAGCAAGTGTTTATTTGTTTTTTATTCGTATGTTTGTGCAAGCAAAAAAAGTAAAGCATGTCTAATTTTATAGATGAACTAAAACGGAAAGATCATAAACGCTATTTGGGTGGTCTTGATTTCTTTAAATATATTGGTCCGGGATTATTGGTTACAGTCGGATTTATCGATCCGGGGAACTGGGCGTCCAATTTTGCAGCCGGTTCGGAGTTTGGTTACGCTCTGTTATGGGTTGTCACACTTTCTACGATAATGTTGATTGTCTTACAGCATAATGTCGCGCATTTGGGTATTGTTACCGGTTTGTGTCTGAGTGAAGCTGCTACACAATATTGTCCTAAATGGATAGCACGTCCGGTTTTGGGCAGTGCTGTTTTGGCGTCTATATCTACTTCACTGGCAGAGATTTTGGGAGGGGCTATTGCGTTACAGATGCTATTGGATATTCCTATTGTATGGGGTTCTATACTGACAACTCTTTTTGTCATTATCATGCTGTTCTCCAATTCGTATAAGAAGATAGAACGAGCTATTATTGCATTTGTATCCGTCATCGGCTTATCTTTTTTATACGAACTCTTTTTGGTAGATATAGATTGGCCGATGGCAGTACGTGCATGGGTTGTGCCGAGTATTCCGCAGGGAAGTATGCTAATTATAATGAGTGTTCTCGGTGCAGTAGTAATGCCCCATAATTTATTCTTGCATTCGGAGGTGATACAGAGCCATGAATATAACAAGCAGGATGAGGGCTCGATTCGTAAAGTTTTGAAATATGAGTTTTATGATACATTGTTTTCCATGATTGTGGGATGGGCGATAAATAGTGCGATGATATTGTTGGCTGCTGCCACTTTCTTTAAAACAAATACGCAGGTGGAGGAGCTACAACAAGCAAAGTCGTTGCTTGATCCGTTATTGGGGAATAATGCCGGATTGATTTTTGCACTGGCTTTACTGATGGCAGGTATTTCTTCTACCATAACCAGTGGCATGGCGGCAGGTTCTATCTTTGCCGGTATCTTTGGAGAATCATATCATATTAAGGATATTCACTCACGTATAGGGGTGCTCCTGTCGTTGGGAGTGGCTTTGGTGATTATTTTTTTCATTGATAATCCGTTTTATGGATTAATTATTTCTCAAATGATTTTAAGTATTCAGCTTCCATTCACAGTGTTTTTGCAGGTAGGGCTTACTTCTTCAAAAAGAGTGATGGGCAAGTATGCCAACTCCCGTTGGAGTAGTTTTGTGCTCTACACCATTGCTATTATCGTTTCAGTACTTAATATCATGTTATTGTTCGGTTTCTGACCTGCTCCCCTCTTTAACTGAGAGGGGGAGGTGTACCTTCTTTGTTCTCTGAAATAATCAGTAATTTGTCTCCTGCATGTAATTGCAGTGAACCATTGGGAATCATAAACTCGTTTCCTCGTTTTATCAACATTACCAATGTTCCTTTAGGCAGGTTCATGTCCATCAAACGGTTGCCTTTTGCCAGCATTTCTTCAGTCAGGATAATATCTCTTAAATCGGTATTGATTTCTTCAGGGATTTCTACCCCGAAATCATTGCCGGTCTTTTCGAGAGGAGTAGCCAAATGGAGTAATTTAGCCATCCATGAAATGGTTGTTCCCTGAATCACTAAAGATAAGATAGTGATAAAGAATACGATATTAAATATTTGATTGGAATCCGGTATATTGGCTACCACGGGATAAGTAGCAAATATGATAGGTACTGCTCCTCTCAAGCCTACCCATGAGACGAATATCCGTGAACTGAAATTCATTTTCTTAAATGGCAGCAGACAGATCAGAACACTCAGCGGGCGTGCAAAAACAATCATGAATATACCAATGAGGAGGGCGGGAACAGCAATATTCAGCATTTCATGAGGATTAACTAAAAGTCCCAATGTCAGGAACATAATAATCTGGAATAACCATGTCATACCATTCATAAAGGTTGAAATCTCTTTCCGGTTCGTTATGCGGTTGTTGCCCACCATGATACCGGCAATGTAAACAGCCAGATAACCATTTCCTTTACATAAATCAGTGACTGTGAAAATAAAGAAAATAAAACTTAATAATAGAATAGGGTAGAGGGACTGGTTATTTAGGCTTATTTTGTTTAAGATGAGAATAGCTAACTTGCCCAATAAAAATCCCGAAGCTCCACCTACTATAAACTGAATGCAGAATGAGCCCAGAATATCCATAAATCCCATACCCGAAGAATTTATAAACTGGATTAAAACAATTGTCAGCATATATGCCATAGGGTCATTGCTACCACTTTCCAGTTCAAGCATAGGACGCAGATTATGCTTTAAATTCATGCTTTGCGAACGCAGAATATTGAAAACGGAGGCTGAATCTGTGGAAGACATAGTGGCTGCCAACAGCATGGCCGTAATAAGTGACATGGTGATGCTCACGTGTTTAAATCCCGAAATCCAATATATAAAAAGACCGGTAAAGAGTGTAGTCAGTAATACCCCCACAGTGGAGAGCAGTATTCCCTGTGGCAGTACCGGGCGAATTTCTGCAAATTTGGTGTCCATGCCGCCTGAGAATAGAATAATGCTTAATGCCACCATGCCAATGAATTGCGCTTCACCGGCATTGTGGAACTGCAGTCCCAGTCCGTCACTGCCGAAAAACATTCCGACTAATAAAAACACCAGTAATGTAGGAACGCCGAAGCGATAGCCTGTTTTACTAACTACGATACTTACAAAAAGTAATACGGACCCAATTAATAGGATATTTTCTGCATTGAACAACATGTCTTGTTTTTTATATTATTAAATTATAACAATGAAATCATTTCTAAGGTTCATATTCAATTTTATGATTTTTAAGCAATGCAAAGTTAAGAATGTGGCGAATTATTCAGACCTTTACCACGTTAAATCAATCTAAATTAATATATGGATACAACAAAAAACATTGCAGCTTTATTTGATTTTGATGGTGTAGTGATGGATACAGAAACTCAATATAGCGTTTTCTGGGATGAGCTGGGACGTCGATACCATCCTGAAATAAAAGATTTTGGGCGTGTGATTAAAGGTCAGACCCTTACGCAGATTTATGATAAATATTTTGCAGGAATGGACAATATTCAGAAAAAAATCACGGCTGACTTGAACAATTTTGAGAAAGGTATGTTATATGAATATATACCCGGCGTAGAGAATTTTATGAAAGAATTACGTGTCAATGGAATAAAGATAGCTATAGTAACAAGTTCGAATGAGCAAAAAATGAGTAACGCTTATCGTGTACATCCTGAGTTGAAAGCAAATGTAGATTTTATTCTTACAGCTGAAATGTTTACCCATTCAAAACCCGACCCTGAATGTTTTTTATTAGGAGCCAAGGTCTGTGACACAGTTCCTGAAAACTGTATTGTGTTTGAAGATTCATTTCATGGACTGGAAGCAGGGAATCGTGCGAAGATGACGGTAGTAGGACTGGCAACCACCAACTCTGCAGAGGCAATACGTGATAAGGCGGATGTTGTTATTCAGGACTTTAAAGAGTTTGGTTTTGAAAAAATGAAAGAGATAATGAGGTAATGTCATATAAAACCTCTACCTTTGCAGCCGTTTTATAAAATTTAAAGTAAATATGGCAGGATATATTTCTGGTGATACGCGTAAAGTGACCACCCATCGTTTGGTGGAAATGAAACAGAGAGGTGAAAGAATTTCTATGTTGACTTCTTATGACTATACTACTGCACAGATTGTGGATGAAGCTGGTATTGATGTTATCTTAGTGGGTGACTCCGCTTCTAATGTAATGGCGGGAAATGTAACTACGCTTCCAATAACACTCGATCAAATGATTTATCATGGAAAATCAGTGGTACGTGGAGTGAAACGTGCTTTAGTGGTGGTCGATATGCCTTTCGGTACTTATCAAACATCTGAGTATGAAGCTGTGACCAATGCTATTAAGATAATGAAAATAACTCATGCCGATGCATTAAAGCTGGAAGGCGGGGAAGAGATTATCGATGCAGTGAAGAAGATTATTTCGGCAGGTATTCCAATCATGGGACATTTGGGTCTCATGCCTCAATCCATTAATAAATACGGGACTTACACTGTGCGTGCAAAGGATGATGCAGAGGCGGAAAAGTTGGTTCGTGATGCTCATCTGTTGGAAGATGCCGGATGCTTTGGACTAGTGCTCGAAAAAATTCCGGCAGCATTGGCCGAAAGGGTGGCAAAAGAACTGACTATACCTGTGATTGGCATTGGTGCCGGTGGTAATGTTGATGGTCAGGTACTTGTCGTTGCTGATATGCTTGGAATGACTGATGGTTTCCGTCCGCGTTTCCTTCGTCGTTATGCAGACTTGCATACTGTGATGAAAGGTGCAATCGGACAATATGTAGAAGATGTGAAAAGCGGGGATTTTCCTAACGAGAACGAACAATATTAATAAAAGGTTCCGATATGTTTGATGACTTCTTCTTTCCGTATGAAAGGGCGAAATTATGGACAAGAGACATGGTAATCTTGTCTCTTTCAAACTTTTTTCTTTATATTTCGCTTTATATCATGTTGCCCGTACTTCCTTTGTGGATGGTGCAACATTGGTATTGCAGCTATGCGGAAGCAGGGGGAGCCGTTGCCGTCTTCGGATTGACAATGTTTCTGCCCGGTCCTTGTAACAGCTATATAATAGACACCTTTAAACGAAAAAGTGTATGTGTGATTACTTTGGCTTTATTAGCCGGAGTAAGTTTATTATATCCCTATGTTGCCACCGTCGGATTAGTGGCTTTGTTGCGTATGGTGCAAGGAGCATTGTTTAGTGTGGTGACAATGACTACCGGAAGTACCTTGGTGATTGATGTTACAGCTTCACGCCGACGTACAGACGCTAACGTTGCTTTTACTTGGTTTGGAAGATTCGGCATGGCATTGGGGCTGGCGTTGGGGGTTTATATATATCCTTATTGGAGTTTTACTTGTGTGGTCTATGTGTGTGCGGCATTTGGAATAGGTGCATTGCTACTGATTCCGCTGCTTCATATCCCTTTCCGTGCTCCTTTATGTCCTCCTCTTTTTTCTTTAGACCGTTTTTTATTGCCTCGTACACTTCTTCCCGGAATAAATATGTTGTTGGTCTCTTTTATATTCGGAGTCATTATTGCACATATTTATAATGAAATATTCTATATTTGTATTTTGATAGGCTTTGCCGTTTCACTATTTATTTCCAAATATGCGCTTTCACATACTTCGTGTCGTGCAGAGATGGAGTTCGGTCAAGCGGCTTTGGTTGCAGGAATATTGTTGATGGCATTTTCAAACAGTTTAATGAGTAGTTACATTGCGGCTCTTTTGTTGGGTATCGGCATTGGAATTACTGCATCTCGCTTTTTTGTGATAATGATAAGCCTGCCGTTACATTGTGAGAGAGGTACGGGGAATAATACTTATCAGTTGTTATGGGAAGTAGGCTTGTTGGGGGGCTTGTTTTTCGAGAATATATGGACAGGAAATTATCCCGACACGATATATTGGATATGTTTGGGCATCTGTGTGGTTTCATTAGTTCTTTATGAAACGGTGACACATAATTGGTATTATAAGAGAATGGAAGAAAAACAATTATAAAAATTAAGATATAAGATATGGCAGACGACAAGAAAATCATCTTTTCGATGGTAGGCGTGAGTAAAGCTTTCCAGGCGAATAAACAGGTATTAAAAGACATCTACCTATCCTTTTTTTATGGTGCCAAGATTGGTATTATCGGTTTGAACGGTTCAGGTAAGTCTACATTACTTAAGATTATAGCCGGTTTAGAGAAGAGCTATCAAGGTGAGGTAGTCTTTTCTCCGGGCTATTCAGTAGGTTATCTGGCGCAGGAACCGCATTTGGATAATGATAAGACAGTAAAAGAAGTTGTAATGGAAGGCGTACAGAATGTAGTTGATACGCTTGCCGAATATGAAGAAATAAACAATAAGTTCGGTCTTCCCGAGTACTACGAAGACCCGGAGAAAATGGATGCACTTTTTGCTCGTCAAGCAGAATTGCAAGATATTATCGATTCGACGGATGCATGGAACTTAGACAGTAAACTGGAACGTGCGATGGACGCTTTGCGTTGTCCACCTGAAGACCAGCTTGTGAAGAATCTTTCGGGAGGTGAACGTCGTCGTGTGGCATTGTGCCGTTTATTGTTGCAAAAGCCGGATATTTTATTGTTGGATGAGCCGACTAACCATTTGGATGCCGAGAGTATCGATTGGTTGGAACAGCATTTGCAACAATACGAAGGAACTGTTATCTGTATTACTCACGACCGTTATTTCCTTGACCATGTGGCCGGGTGGATTCTTGAACTCGACCGTGGTGAAGGTATTCCTTGGAAGGGTAATTATTCCAGTTGGTTGGAGCAGAATACCAAGCGTATGGAGATGGAAGAGAAGACGGCCAGCAAACGTCGTAAAACCTTGGAACGCGAGTTGGAATGGGTACGTATGGCACCGAAGGCTCGTCAAGCGAAAGGTAAAGCTCGTTTAAATTCGTATGATAAATTATTGAATGAAGATCAGAAAGAAAAAGAAGAAAAACTGGAGATCTTTATTCCGAATGGTCCTCGTTTGGGAAATAAAGTAATTGAAGCCAAAGGAGTTGCAAAGGCGTATGGTGATAAACTATTGTTTGACAATCTAAACTTTATGTTACCTCCTAATGGTATTGTGGGAGTGATTGGACCGAATGGTGCCGGTAAAACCACTTTGTTCCGTTTGATAATGGGACTGGAGACGGTAGATAAAGGTACTTTTGAAGTGGGTGAAACAGTGAAGCTGGCTTATGTGGATCAGCAACATAAAGATATTGACGCTAATAAAACAGTGTATCAGGTAATCAGTGGAGGTAATGAACTTATCCGAATGGGAGGGCGTGATATTAATGCACGTGCGTATCTGAGCCGTTTCAATTTTTCGGGAGCCGACCAGGAGAAACTTTGTGGAATGCTTTCGGGTGGTGAACGAAATCGTTTACATTTGGCTATGGCATTGAAAGAAGAAGGCAATGTGTTGTTGCTTGACGAGCCTACCAATGATATCGACGTAAATACTCTTCGTGCATTGGAAGAGGGTTTGGACGATTTTGCCGGATGTGCTGTAGTTATCAGCCATGACCGTTGGTTCCTGGATCGTATCTGCACTCATATCCTTGCCTTTGAAGGAAACAGTGAGGTGTTCTTCTTTGAGGGCTCTTATTCTGAATATGAAGAAAATAAGATGAAGCGTTTAGGTAATGAAGAGCCTAAGCGGGTTCGTTATCGCAAATTGATGGAAGATTGATTGATAATTTGATGTTTTATGTTATATCCCCCTTAAGAGATTCTATCCCTTAAGGGGGATTTTTATTAATAAAGGTTCGGTGGAAGATAGTAAACTGTGCGAATGGAAGTTTTGTTTTTGGACTTGGATTACTATGCATTAAAAGGGAAAATATTGTAGAATTTAGGAAATGTAATATAATCTTAATAATCTTCGGAAAAATACCTGTCGCTTCTTTAATTATTGCAATATTAATGCAATTAATATGAATATAATTCCTATCTTTGTTGTCTATTTAGTGTTTCTAACTAACTATTAACTATTAATCAAAAACAAAATTATGAGAAATCATCTAAAGCATTTCCTTATGTTGGCAGTCTTTACACTATGTTTTGCTGCTACAGCTGGTGCGCAGGCAACAGTAAAAGGGACAGTGGTAGATGCCGATAGCAATGAGCCATTGATTGGCGCAACTGTTACGGTAGGCGGTACTAGTTTAGGTACTGTTACAGACTATGAAGGTAATTTCACATTGAAAGTTACTTCAGCTAAAGCAACAATTGAAATTAAGTATTTAGGTTACTTGGATAAGTCTATTAAACTGACTCAGCAAGGTGAAGTAAATTGGGGAGTAGTCAAAATGAATTTGGATACTCATACATTGGGGGATGTGGTAGTAACCTCATCTATTGCTGTAGCTCGTAAAACTCCGGTAGCAGTATCTACTGTGGCTCCGGAATTTATTGAGGAAAAACTTGGAACTATGGAATTTCCTGAAATTCTAAAATCAACTCCGGGAGTTTATGCTACTAAACAAGGTGGAGGTTATGGAGATTCGGATATTAATTTGCGTGGTTTTAAAACCGAAAATATTGCGGTAATGGTAAATGGCGTTCCTGTAAACGATATGGAATGGGGTGGTGTTTATTTTAGCAATTGGGCAGGTTTGAGCGATGTTACTCGTAGCACACAGGTACAGCGTGGATTGGGTGCTTCTAAAGTATCAGTTCCTTCTGTCGGTGGCTCCTTAAATATTGTAACTCGTTCTACAGATGCTCAGAAAGGCGGTTCTATTTCTTACGGTATGGGTAATGATGGCATGAATAGTATTTTGTTCTCTGTTTCTACCGGTTTGATGAAAGGAGGATGGGCTGTCAGTTTATTAGGCGGCAAGAAATGGGGTGACGGTTATATTCAGGGTACAGATTTTGAAGGTTATAATTATTTTCTTAATGTCTCTAAAAAGTTAAATGATGCTCATCAATTGTCTTTTACTGCCTTTGGTGCTCCTCAAAGTCATTATCAACGTAGTAGTAGTTATGATGGCTTAACCATTCAAGGTTGGCAGGAAGTAAAGAAATATATGAAAGGTAAAAGTGCATACCGTTATAATCCGTCTTATGGTTTTGGAAAAAACGGTGAGCGTAAATCTTCCAACTATAATGAGTATCACAAACCTCAGATTTCATTGAATCACCAATGGCAAATAGATGATAAATCTACTTTGAGTACTGTTGCTTATGTTTCTATTGGCCGTGGTAATGGTTATAACGGACAAGGTAATTCGGAATTTGGTTACTCTTATACAGACTGGCGTGGCGCTTCTTATGGTAAGTTGACAACAAAATTCCGTAATGCAGATGGTACTTTTGCCTATGATAAGATCCAAGAAATCAATGAGCAAAGTGAAAATGGTTCTATGTTGGCCATGTCGAAATCTAAAAACTATCACAACTGGTATGGTTTGTTGTCGACTTTCACTACTAAATTGGGAGAAAATATTGATTTTTATGGAGGACTAGATTTCCGTTATTATAAAGGTACTCATACAAATGAATTGAGCGATCTTTATGGCGGTGAATATTATGTGGATTATGATTCGCGTAAGAATGTGAAGGCTGTCAATAATGCAGCGGCTGCAGATCCTAATTGGAAATATGAAAAATTGACTGTCGGTGATGTGGTTTATCGTGATTATGACGGATATGTTATGCAGGAAGGAGTTTTTGCACAAGCAGAATATAATAAAGATAAGTTAAGTGCTTTCTTGGCAGGTTCTGTCTCCAATACCGGTTATTGGCGTTATGACCGTCTCTATTACGACAAACAGCATGCTGAATCAGAAACAGTAAACTTTATTGGATGGACAGCTAAAGGTGGTGCAAACTTTAATATTAGTGATCATCATAACGTCTTTGCTAACATTGGTTATATCAGTCGTGCTCCATTTTTCTCTTATGGTGCTTTCTTGTCGGCAGCTGTAAGTAATGCAACCAATCCTAATGCTGTGAATGAAAAAGTATTCTCTGCAGAATTAGGTTATGGATATCGTTCTTCTTGGTTGAATGTTAATCTGAATGCTTATTATACCCGTTGGATGGATAAGACTATGACAAAGGGTGGTGATATTTTGGATGAAAATAGTAATCCGGTAGACCGTTATAGCATTAATATGCAAGGTGTTGACGCGCGTCATATGGGTGTAGAACTAGACTTTGTTGCAGAACCGACTCGTTGGTTGACTATTAACGGTATGCTTTCTGTTGGTGATTGGCAGTGGGATAGTAATGCTACCGGATATTATTACAATGGACAAGGACAACCTTTGGCAGATTTGAAAGGTACCATAGCTTCTGATATTTATGCTCCGGATCATGCTAAATCTGAAGTTCAGTTGAAGGGTGTAAAAGTAGGTGACTCTGCACAGTTGACAGGTGCATTGGGTGCTACTGTGAAATTCCTTGATGGTTTTCGGGCTGGATTGGACTATAATTTCTATGCAAATAACTATGCAGACTTCGCCTTGAACGGAAGCAGTTTGGTTGTTGGTGGTGTGAAGACATTTAAAGATCCTTGGAAGATTCCTTCTGGAGGTCAGTTTGATTTTAATGCAAGCTATCGTTTCAAAATTGGTAGTTGCAAAGCCACCTTGTATGGTAACATTAATAACGTGTTCAACCAAGAATATATTGTAAATGCAACAGATGCCGATGGTACATGGCAGAACGCTTATGGTGTATTCTATGCTTTTGGACGTACATATTCATTGCGATTGAAGATTAATTTCTAATTCTAAAAGCGATAAAATGATGAAAAAATATACATTATTATATAGTGCAGTTGTAGCCTTGGCTCTTGTGAGTTGTGACTATAATGAGGATAATTTTGATGGCTTTGAAGATTTTGGTAAGCCGACTGATATAAAGAAGGGGAATATAACATTCACAGATTGGGCTTCTTTGAAAGGTAATCCAAAAACTAATCAGTATTTTTCTGCAGCGGATGAAGCGCAGGATTATTTGCCGAATTGGTTGGCCGGACAGTATCCTTCTGCCGATGAAGGCTCCAGTTTTAAAATCACATTTGATTATAAAGAGGAAAAATCGGAGAAACATGATAAATACTATAATATCGATTATTATAAATTGAAGGATGATGATTATAAGATTATTCATGGAAAGGGATATTATGGTGCATATCTTAATAAGTCTACAACTTCAAAGTTATATAAGGTTTTAAATGAGGTCTTTCCAGATGCCAAAGAGGGAAGTCATGTGTTTGCAGAATATAATTATAACGCTGACGCTATACCCCAAAAGATGGATGACCCTGTATTTTCATATGACTTCGAATCATTGGAAACAGGTGATGTGACTTCTATTAAAAATTGGTATATTAGTGCGACCGGAGGAGCTAAATGGTCGTTGAAAAGTTATAATGATAATCAGTATATCAGCTATTCTGCCAATGGAAAGGGAGCATGTGAAGCATGGCTGGTCACTCCTTCTGTTGAAATTGAAGATGAAAATAATAAATTTGCTTTTGAAGTTTGTGTGGGTTATTGGAATGCAGATTGTTTGTCAGTTCTTATTTCGACTGATTTTGACGGGAAAGATGTGTCAAAGGCTAAATGGACCGATATAACATCATCATTTGATATTCCTCAAGAACCATCGAAAGGATATGGTACATTGGCTTTGGCGGGGACTTTTAACTTGACAGATTATGTCGGAAAAAATGTTAATATAGCATTTAAATATGTAGGTAATGGGGATGATGAGAAATCAACTACTTACCAACTTGATAATATTACCATAGGAAATGATATTCCGGTTTTGGTTAAGTCCGAACCTCAATATGCTTTCTATGAAAAGTCAGCAAAGGGTTGGAATGTGGTAAATGATGAAGATGTATTTGTATTGACTCCCGATGATTATACAGCAATGGGTGAACCGGGTAAGAACTTTAATTTTAGCTCTAGCGTTTTGGCTGAGGACTATTTGCCTGCGTATTTGGCTAAGAAGGTGGCTTATCCTTTGAATGATGCTGAAAAGATTATTGTGTATAAGTACTATAGTGGTTCTGTTAAGGCTTATAGTGATTCGTATATTTATTCTACTGCAAATGCCCGTTGGGGAAAGAATACTTATATGACAACTAAAACTGAACAATATGTAAAAACGAGTGGTAAATGGAACTATGATCCTAGCGTTGTGGTCAATCTGCCGAATGGTAAAGATCAAGCTGATATATCTGTATATTATCAGGCTATAGTAGATTGGGTGTGGGAAAATATCGATCAGAAAGAACTTGGCATTTCTAAGAAAGGTGATGGATATACCACAACTTATGCTTCTCCTATAGGAAGTGAGTATTATTTTGGAGCTACTGCATATCAAAATAATATTGATTTACGTCCGGCTAAATTCCGTGAACAGTATGCTAAAGGTTATGAAGGAATGGATGATGCCAAGATTACAGAAACTGTAATGGCACGTTTGCCTAAAGCATTTATTCCGGCATTGGAAAAAAATCATGCTGATGCTGTTCCTGTAGAAGGTATTGATGTTACCTATACTGTAAACTTTGTAATTTATGATGGCAGCTCTAATGTTAATTGGACAGCTGTTTATAAAGTGGTTGGTAATGGTAAGTTTGAATATGTAGAAGATTCAATGAAAAAGGTTGAATGATAGAAAATTGAATTGATTAAATAGAGGGTGTATACTGAATGGTATACATCCTCTGTTTTTATTTAAAGAAAGTTTATATGAATAGCTTGAATATTAGAAATATCATGTGGATTGCAGGATTACTCTTTGTAGGGGCTTGCAGTGGTGGAAAAGATCCTTTGGAATCAGATTCCGATTCCGTAGTAAAAACTTATATCTTTCCCGATGATTTTACGAATGATTTGGTAGGAAAGGAAGTAACGCTAAAAAATGCAATGTTTGTCTCTTCTACCTATAAAGGGTCGGCAACAGGCAATATCACTCTTTCTTCTCAAGTCTTACGTACTCCAACTGATAAAGTAATGCCGGGTACTTCGGATTATAAAAAAGCTTTGGAAGAGAATATGAGAAATAAGTTGGTGCTGATTCCGGGTGAGATTGTATTGACAGATGAGGATCATACATTGCGCGTGGGAACTAGGATGGAGAATTTAAAAGGAAAGGTGTCTGTTTCGGGAGATAACTATGCTTTGACTATCACTGATCGACCGGTAATTAAAGAGAATAGACGTCCCCAAGTTCCTGAGGTGGGAAAATATAATATGAAAGTAGCCAGTATGAATCTTGAATATTATATGGCAAGCCCTTCTATGTGGGGACATAGTAATGGAGCCAAGGATGAGGCCGCTTTTCAGAGGCAACGGAAGAAAGTTTTGGCAGCGATGAAAGAAATAGATGCTGACGTGTATGCTATTTGTGAAATCGAAGAAGGAGATTATTCGGTCAATGAATTGGTACAGGCACTGAATGAGGAATATGGTGTGACCGGTAAATATAAAGGCATAGACAGTGGAGATAAGAAAATAACAAGTTATACAAAGAATGCTTTTATTTATGATACAGAAAGAGTTTCTCCTTATATGGATTTTAAAACTTATGAAGGCACATATCTGGTTCTTCGTCATGTGGCACAATGCTTTGAGTTGAAAGAAAATGGCAGCAGAGTAATTTTGGCTATGAACCATTTTAAATCAAAATCGGGCAATAATGCTACCGGAGGTGATAAAGATCAGCAGGATGGCCAGTCTCAGTTCAATTCGCGAAGGGTGCAAGAGGCTAAGGATTGCCTGCTTACGTACGAAAATCTGAAAAAATATTATGGTGATACTGACGTGTTGGTATTAGGAGACCTGAACAGTTATTCTAATGAGGATCCGGTACGTATATTTACGGAGGCTGGCTATACTAATGAATTGCAAAAGTATACTCCTGACAGTTGGAGTTATGTTTATCAGGGTGAGGTAGGTTACTTGGATCATTCTCTTAGCTCTTCCACATTGACCGGGCAGGTGACCGGGGCGGCACCTTGGGACATAAATGCTAGTGAACCGGCCTATTTTGAGTATCAATATACTTCCTTTTTCCAGCCCAATCCTTATCGTTATTCAGACCATAATCCTATTATTACGGGACTAAAATTAACAGATTAAATAGATTGTTTTAGAGTCTTAGAAAATTAGCATAAAGAAATTCTAAAAAGCTTTTGTATAGTATTACATGAATGACTATGTGTTTTTTGGGGAGAAGATGAAATTATGTCGGTGAGAGGAATCCCGTCCGTCAGGAAAGTTGGTACGATTTCCTTTCACACATAACGGCTATCGAAACCTCCTATTCATGGGAGTTCTGTGTGAAAGCTATCTTTCTTGTAGTTTGAACTGAGCCATAAATGGACTTGTATATAAAAAAACTCCCCCGATTTTTCGGAGGAGTTAACTCTTTTGAAGTAAAGGTGTGAATTATGCTTCAGCAGGAGCCTCGGTTGCTTCAGCAGCAGGAGCCTCTTCAGTAGCAGCAGCTTCTGTTTCAGCCTTAGCAGCAGCTTCAGCAGCTTTCTTTTCAGCTACTTTCTTTGCAATTTCTTCGTTTACCTTCTTTTCGGCTTCCAAACGAGCTTTAGCTTCAGCTTTCTTAGCTTCTTCTTGCTTAGCTTTCAAAGCAGCCAAACCTGACTGTTTGTTGTTTTTCCAAGCTTCGAATTTAGCTTCAGCTTCTGCTTCGGTGAATGCGCCTTTAGCAACACCGCCCAATAAGTGTTTCTTCATGTAAACACCTTCTTTAGAAAGGATGTTGCGTACTGTGTCAGTAGGTTGTGCACCACACATTACCCAATGAAGTGCGCGCTCAAAATTCAAATCTACTGTGGCAGGGTCGGTATTAGGATTGTAAGTACCGATTTTTTCAGTAAATTTACCATCACGTGGAGCTCTTACGTCAGCGATAACGATTGAGTAAAACGCATAGCTTTTGCGTCCGTTTCTTTGCAATCTGATTTTAGTTGCCATTTTCTAAATAACGTTTTTATAATTAATGATTTGAATTTATGCTAATATCTCGTATTAGCGGGTGCAAAGATAAATCTTTTCTTTTGAATGACAAAGCTTTAAGTGGCGTTATTCAAAAAAAATAAGAAAAAAACTCTTGTATCGGTATAAAGTATTAAATTTAATTTTATATTTGCCACTATAATTTATGATAAATGACTAACTAAAAAACTAAGATTATGATTTCGCAGAAATTACAAGATGCTATTAATGCGCAGATTGTGGCTGAGATGTGGTCAGCTAACCTTTATCTTTCTATGTCTTATTTTTTTGCAGCAAAAGGATATGAGGGTTTTGCTGCATGGATGAAAGCTCAATCTCGTGAAGAAAATGATCATGCCGATATGTTGGCTCAGTACGTCTTTAAACGTGGTGGTGTGGCAAAAGTGGGTGCTATTGATACTGTTCCCCAAGAGTGGGAATCACCATTGGCTGTCTTTGAACATGTTTATAAGCATGAATGTCATGTTTCTGAGTTGATTGACAAGTTGGTAGATGTTGCTGCTGATGAAAAAGACAAAGCTTCTCAGGACTTCTTGTGGGGATTTGTTCGTGAGCAAGTAGAAGAAGAAGCCACAGTACAAGGGATTGTTGATAAAATCAAATTGGGTGGTGAAGCCGGTTTGTTCTATTTAGATGCACAGTTGGGAGCAAGAAAATAAGAGATAAACATTTGTTTTTAAAGGACTGAAAATAGGGTGTGTCAAAGCGTAGAATGACAGATCAAGTTGATGATACTGTCAATTTTCGACACACCCTGTTTTTTTATTGTATTTCTTTTTTGAGCCATTGTTCCAGTTCTTCGGTCCACTGGCGTTTGTATGGGAAACTGTCATGAAACCCCCAGCCGTGTCCACCGATGGGATAGGTGTGAAGTGAGGCGGGAATCTTGTTCTTAATTAGTTCCATATAATAGTTTATACTGTTAGCTACCGGCACGGCTTCATCATTGCTACTGTGTATAATGAAAGCGGGGGGAGTATCTGCTTTTACTTGCAGTTCGTTGGAGTAGAGTGCTTCTGATTCTTTGGAAGGATTTTTGCCCAATAGATTGTCATGCGAACCTTTATGGGTAAGGGTCGGATTCATACTGACTACGGGGTAGAGAAGAATTTGAAAATCAGGGCGTGTTTCGGCTGTATAGTGTGTGGCTGCAGTGCTTGCCAGATGTCCGCCGGCAGATGCTCCCATGATTCCCAGTTTGGTAAAGTTCCATTCTTTGGCATGCTCGCGCATCAGGCGAATTGCTTGGTGAGCGTCACTTAAAGGAATATCGCTGTGTCCATTGGGCATGCGATATTTTAATACTGCATAAGTAATACCTTGTGTATTGAACCATTGTGCCATGTCATGTCCTTCATGATCCATTGCCAGGCGAGTGTATCCGCCACCGGGACACATGATGATTGCCAGACCGTTTGGTTGGGTAGCCGGATAAATAGTGAGGGTAGGGACTGTGACATTTGAGATACGGTTCTTTTCTGGTTCTTGCTCGTCGGTAGTGATACCGTTTGTATTAGGAGCACCGTTGGGCCATAATTTTAATTCTGTCGATTGTTGTGCGGATAAAACAGTAGAGACTGCAAGCAAGCTCATCATGAACAGTCGCTTCATTGTATTTAAGTTTTTCATATTTGTTAGTTTTGAAGGCAATTAGTTAATGAGGGTATGCCAAAGTGACATGGCATACCCTCATACATGGGCCTAAGTATATATATACCTGCTGTTTTATTTCTTGATATGCATACTTGCCTTTACCAGCCAGATAATCAGTAGTATGTAAGCACCTAATGAAGCCACTTCGCTCCACGGATTGTTCAACCATTCCTCGTTGACCAGATTGATGCCGCCAAAACGCATTGCTGCGCTGACTACTCCCATCAATGCACCGCCTGCAATGAAGCCCGATGCCAACAATGTACCTTTCTCGCCTCGTTCCGTGTTGACAGCTTCGTCTTTGCTGCGGGAAGTCACATACCAGTTGACGGCTCCACCCACCAGCAACGGCAAGTTAAGCTCTAAAGGAATAAACATGCCGAGCGCGAAAGCTAATGCGGGAACTTTGAAGTAAGTGAGCACAAGTGCCAATACAGCACCGACACCATAGAGCAACCAAGGTGCGCCTACTCCGTTCATCAGCGGGTCGATGACAGCTGCCATAGCATTAGCTTGAGGAGCCGCTAAAGCACCGCTTGAAAAACCGTAAGTCTTATTCAGAATCATAATTACCCCACCTACGGTAGCAGCAGAGACCAGAGTTCCGAGGAACTTCCATGTTTCTTGTTTGGCGGGCGTACTTCCCAGCCAATAGCCGATTTTCAGGTCGGTAATAAATCCGCCTGCCATAGAAAGTGCGGTACAAACAACCCCTCCCATTACTAAGGCGGCTACCATACCGGTCGCACCTTTCAGACCGACCGCTACCATTACAACAGATGCCAGAATCAAAGTCATCAGTGTCATTCCCGATACAGGGTTGGTTCCGACAATAGCGATGGCATTGGCAGCAACGGTAGTAAACAGGAAAGCAATACCTGCAACCAATAAAATGGCGACAATGCTATGCAATACGTTTCCGTGCATCACATCGAAAAAGAAAAAGACGGAAATCAGCAGGATGGTAAAGATAGAGCCGAAAGCGATAATCTTCATTGAAAGATCCTTTTGTGTGCGGATAACATTGGTCTCTACTTTCTTGCCTCCCATTTCTTTGGATGCTAATCCTACTGCACTTTTGATGATACCCCATGAGCGCACGATACCGATGACACCTGCCATGGCAATACCACCGATACCGATACTTTTGGCGTATTCTTTAAAGATAAGTTCGGGAGACATTTCGCTGACGGTTTGTGTCAAAGCCGGATTCCAAGCGTTCAGTACTTGGTCTCCGAACAATATCGACATTCCCGGGACGATAACCAGCCATACGACCAATGAACCGGCACAGATGATGGCTGCATATTTTAGACCGACAATATAGCCCAAACCGAGAACGGCTGCACCTGTATTGATTTTAAGCACTATTTTTGCCTTGTCTGCCATCATTTCACCCCAGCCGCAAACGCGGGTTGTGAAATTCTCGTTCCACCAGCCAAAGGTAGCTACAATGAAGTCATAAAGCCCACCAATCAGCCCGGCAAATAAAAGTGGTTTTGCCTGACTGCCGCTTTTTTCACCCGAGATAAGTACTTGAGTACTGGCTGTTGCTTCGGGAAAAGGGTATTCGCCGTGTTTGTCATTTACAAAATATTTGCGGAAAGGAATCAGAAATAAAATACCTAAAATACCTCCTAGTAATGAGCTGACAAACATTTGGAAGAAGTTGACAGTCATCTCTGGATATTTATCTTGTAAGATATAAAGGGCAGGAAGGGTAAAGATGGCACCGGCTACGATAACTCCTGAGCAGGCACCGATAGATTGGATAATTACATTTTCACCCAATGCATTTTTTCGTTTGGCTGCACCTGACACACCGACGGCAATAATGGCAATAGGTATGGCTGCTTCAAATACCTGACCTACTTTTAACCCCAGATAAGCAGCTGCTGCTGAGAATAATATAGCCATTAAAATACCCCAGGTGACAGACCATGCATTCACTTCCGGGTACTGTCTGTCGGGTGACATGATGGGGTGATACTTTTCTCCCGGTTTCAATGGACGGAAAGCATTTTCGGGCAATCCGACCGGCTTTTCTTGTTCTTGTTTCATGTTTCTCTATTTTATTATTTTTGAAATTTATCACAATAAATGCCCAAAAATAATGAAAAATTAGAGAAACATGCCTATAATCTCATTAGAATATCTGAAATTTCAGTCCAAATGATAACCGAAGGTAATCTAAGGGAGTAAGATAACTATTGGTAAATGCACTCACTAAATAAAAGTCGCATGAGCTGATTTCATAAAAAGCAGTAATGCTTTTCGAGAATTTGCGATACTTCTCGGGTACATCAAAACGGATGCGCTGTCCTAAGAATATATGGGTACGGATACGATTGGAAAAACCATAATATCCATGTGGATAGCGGTCAGGTTCTTCCGTCCAAAAGTCATCGCTGAATACGGTATTAAAATAAAGTCCGCAGGTCAACGGTTCTAATGAAAAGTCCTTTCCCAAGTAGACACTCCAAGGAATAAAATTCTGTTTTAATGTCATTGTCATTTTGAAATGACGAGAAGAATAGCGAGGGATAAAACCTAATAAAAGGTCGGTTTCCCATTGTCCGCGTTTTCCATAATCCCATCCGATACCCCATGAAAGTAATCCCATACCTCCGGCATATTGTATCTTTGTGTGTGTGGGAATCAAGGCTTCCCACGCACTGCGATAGCGGTGGACACGTTTATCGTATTTACGATAATGCTTGGGAACTTCCGTGAAGATACCCTCTTCCTCTTCTATTGTTGCTTGACTTTTTTGTGGAATAAGGATACTGTCTTGGATTAATGTTCTATATAATAATGTATCTTTTTGTGCAAGTGTCCTGTGGGGACAGACATATATTGTTAGGAATAATAGGACAATCTTAAAATTCAACTGCTTCATAATCATATTCATGAGTTCCCTCTTTAATAGTAAATACCAAATATGTTCGTTTTCCGATGTTAGGACATTGATAGTAGAGAATTCCGTCTCCGAATAAATCGTCCACTGTCAGTTGATGTTCGTGTCCATAAAGGCAAAACTGTACATTGGGGAACTGCTTTACATATTCCTGAAATACTCTGGCTACGTTGTTGTTGAAGATAAACTCGTACGGTTTTACATGCATCAGGAAAACAGTTTTCTCAATACCTTCGGGAAGGTTGGTCAATTCATCTTCCATGAATCCAAAATCGGGTACAGGTTGTGAATAGTCATATTCCATTGCATTGGTATTGAGGCAGATGAAACGAACATTTCCGGCTGTAAAGGCAAAGTTGGGATTGCCGTAGATTGCTTTATAGACATCTTCTCCCGTGCCGAGGCAATCGTGGTTTCCCAAAACACAGACAAAAGGCATTTGGAATCCTTTCATAATATCACGCATCCAAAGAAATTCTTTTGTAGCACCGAAGTCTGATTGGTCTCCACCATGAAGAACAAAGTCGATATCTCCGCGTTCATTGATTTTCTCTACCACTTTTTCTGTCTCGTCATACCATCGCTGCGTATCGCTAATCATAGCAAAACGAAAAGTTTTCTTGCCTTTCATAGCTTCTTCTATACGCTCACAGTTTTTTGCGTTTATACCTCGTTCGCCTGTAATATGTGCATCATAAGGGTGAGATTCAAGCATTTCGCATGAAGTAAAGCACACTATTAAGAGAAGTAATAATAAGTTTCCTTTTCTCATTTTTTTGATTTTGTTGCAAAGTACGTCATTTTTAGGGAATAAAGAGTGTCTTATTATTTAGGAAAAATGTCCTTTTTTTCTTATATTATAAGGTGCACCGATAAAAAAGAACTCCCTAAATAACTTTTGAGAGCTGTTTAGGGAGTTCTTGAAAGGGAAGTCTCTTATTGTTTTGCATCTTTGGGAAGCATATCACCTTCTATATAAAGACGTGTCATTTCATTTTTCCCATTACTGCGGATAGTGATGGATTTCTTAAAGTGTCCCGGAAATTTGCCGGCACCATTGTAAATGACTGTGATTTGTCCACTCTCTCCCGGTTTAATAGGTTCCTTGGGATACTGAGGAACAGTACATCCACATGATGCAATTGCCTGATGGATAACCAATGGACCATCTCCTGTATTTTTAAATTTGAATGTACATGTTACTTTCGGACTTGATTCAGAGAATGTACCGAAATTATGTGATGTGTTTTCAAAAGTAATTTCTGCCTCTCCACTTTGTATTGCTGCATAAGAAACTAAACTGATAACCAACAATAGAGTTGAAACTAAAATCTTCTTCATAATTTTTATTATTAAAATAATCGCTGCTAATTTAGTGATTTCTATATAAAAGGTAGAAAAAAGTTAGTGAAATAAATGTTTAATTAACACCTTTAAAAATAGGGGATGAAGATTATTGCTCCCACAAGCGCCGCTGTAACGGCACATATCAAAACGGCTCCGGCAGCTATATCTTTTACATCTCCGGCTATGGGATGATAATCGGGAGATACCAGATTAACCAATCGTTCGATGGCTGTATTAAAAGCTTCGGCGGCTAATACCAGTCCGAAACACAGAAGTACCGCAACCCATTCCATTCGACTGATACCAATGATAAATCCGGTTATGGTTACGATTATAATGGCTATGCAATGAATCCAAGCGTTATGTTCTTTACGCAGGAAACTGCCTATGCCTGTAAAGGCATAGGCAAAACTTTTTATTCTTTTCTGTAATTCGTCCATTGTTTTAGATTCGTTATACAAACACGTTTGTCAGCCTCGATTGACTTGTTTGACTCCTTTTACAGTCTTTATTTTCTTTACCAATAATTCCAATTTGGAGGTATCATCCACCATTACTGTCATCATGCCCGAAAATAATCCGTCGTGTGAGTTGATGCTGATAGAACGTAAAGTGATGCTGTTCTCTTTATTAATAATGGAGGTAATATTGGTTACAATACCTATGTCGTCGTGGCCGACGATGCGCAGGGTTATCGGATATTGTTTGCCCTGACTCTTGCCTGCCCATCGCGCTTTTACTATACGATAAGCAAAACGTGCTCTCATCTCTTTGGCATTGGGGCAGTCGGTACGGTGAATTTTAATGCCTCCGTTGATAGTAACGAAACCAAAAACATCATCTCCGTAAATCGGATTACAACATTTGGCTAGTTTAAAATCCAGTCCTTTTAGGTTTTGGTCTATCACCAATACGTCATCTTTGAACGTTTTGTCATCGGCAGGAGTTTGAATACTATATGTTTCGGCACTGCGATAGGTGATATCTTGCTGTGCTTCCGTTTCTTTCTTTTTCATCTCCACATACTTATCCAGTATATTATTGGCGTCCAACTTTTCGTCGGCAATATCCTGATAGAATTCTGTAACTGTTTTATAACCCAGTTTCTTGATGAGGCGCATCATGGTTGCTTCATCATATTCCAGTTTGCGGTTTTTGAACTTGCGCTCAATGGTTTCTTTGGCAAACTGTACTTGCCGGGCCTCGATTTCCTTTAATGCCTGACGTATTTTGGTACGTGCCTTAGAGGTGGTCACAATATTCAACCAGTCTCGTTTGGGAGTCTGAGTATTGGATGTCATGATTTCCACTTGATCTCCACTATTCAGAATTTGTCGTAGCTGTGCATTTTTGCCGTTTACTTTGGCACCAATGCATTTGCATCCCAACTTGCTATGGATGGTAAAGGCAAAGTCGAGCACGGTAGCTCCCTTTGCGAGTTTATATAAGTCACCTTTCGGAGTAAAGACAAATACTTCATCTTCATAGAGTTCCAGCTTGAATTGGTCCATCACGTCCAAGTCACTGTCTGCGTTTTCCAATGTTTCACGGATCGTTGTCAGCCATTCGTCCAATCCGGTTTCGCCTTTCACTCCTTTGTAACGCCAATGGGCGGCAAGTCCTCTTTCGGCAATATCGTCCATGCGTTCTGTCCGTATCTGTACTTCTACCCATTTCCCTTCAGGTCCCATAACAGTGGTATGCAAGGATTCGTATCCGTTACTTTTGGGAACAGAAAGCCAGTCACGCAACCGTTTAGGGTTGGGCATATACATATCGGTTACGATAGAATACACTTGCCAGCATTCTTGTTTTTCTTTTTCGATAGGAGAGTCGATGATGATGCGGATGGCAAATAAATCATATACCCCTTCGAAAGGACATTTCTGCTTCTTCATCTTTTGATAGATGGAGTGGATGGATTTAGTGCGTCCTTTCATGTGAAACTTTAGTCCGGCTTGTTCCAGTTTCTTCTGAATCGGCTCGATAAAGGCGGCGATATATTTGTCTCGTGATGCTTTTGTGGCATTCAGCTTATCTTTTATATGATAATAAACATCATGTTCTGTGTATTTCAGCGACAAGTCTTCCAATTCGGACTTTAATTTGTATAATCCCAACTTGTGTGCAAGTGGCGCATAAAGGTAGGCCGCTTCATTGGAAACCTGCTGGCGGGCTTCCTCGTTCTCCGAGTCCTTGATTTGGCGCATCAGGTTGACGCGATCGGCAATCATAATCAGGATAACGCGCATGTCTTCGGCAAAAGAAAGAAGCAAATTGCGGAAATTCTCTGATTCGATAGTTGGACTCTTGGCATATAACTCATTGATTTTAACCAGTCCGCGAATGATTCCTGCCACATCTTCTCCATATTCTGCCTGTACGGATGCCAGACTGCACAAATGGTTTTTTACCGATTCATGTAACATGATTCCCAAGATAGAAGCTCGCTTCATTCCGATTTCTTCTGCAACAATGACAGCGGTTTGCATATCTTTGATGATGGGGTTCATTCCAAAGTTATTTCGTGGCATACTACCTTCGGCAACTGCCTTGATAAGATGCGTTTTGAGCTTGCGACAGTCGTTTTTTTGTAAGGTGTCTCCCGATAGATGGAGTAACCGTTTGTAAAGAGTGAACAGTTGTTCACGCTCTTTGGCTGTGAAAAACGTTTTTTCTTCCATAACACGTGAAATCTTTTCTTTCGGCGTAAAGGTAGTTTTTTTCTTTCTTTTTTGGATGGCTTTACGGCATTTTTTTGTATTTTTGGGCATTAATGAATAATTAAAATAGATAACGGGTAATTAAACCATTTAAATTCATATACTTATGTTAACACCGGAAGATAAAGATTTATTAGCGAAAAAAGGTATTTCAGAGCAACAGATAATTGAACAATTGGCTTGCTTTGAAAAAGGCTTCCCTTTCTTGAAACTGGACGCTGCCGCTTCTATCGATAAGGGAATTATGGCTCCTGCAGAGAGTGAAATGAAAGAATATCTGGAAGCATGGGATACATATAAACAGGGTGAAAAAACAATTGTGAAGTTTGTACCGGCTTCCGGGGCAGCCAGTCGCATGTTTAAGAATTTGTTTGAATTCCTGGGTGCGGATTATGAGGCTCCCAAAACAGATTTTGAAAAGAAGTTTTTCGACCATATTCATGGTTTCGCTTTTTATAATGACTTGAATGCCGCTTGTTTGGACAATACCGGCAAGAATATTGATGCATTGATTGCTGAAAAGAATTATAAGCCGGTGGTAGCAAACTTGTTGGAAGCTGTCGGACTGAACTATGGTGCTTTGCCGAAAGGTTTGTTGAAATTTCATCGTTATGCCGATGGTGTACGCACTCCATTGGAAGAGCATTTGGTGGAAGGAGCCCTGTATGCAGCCGGAAAGACCGGAAAAGTAAACGTGCATTTCACGGTTTCTACCGAGCATCGTGAACTGTTTAAACGGTTGGTGGATGAAAAGGTAGCAACTTATGCTCAAAAATACGGGGTGGAATTTAACGTTTCGTTCTCGGAGCAGAAACCGAGTACCGATACAATAGCAGCTGATATGGAGAACAAGCCGTTCCGTGATAACGGTAAGTTGCTGTTCCGTCCCGGTGGTCACGGTGCTTTGATTGAAAACTTGAACGACTTGGATGCGGATATTGTATTTATTAAGAATATTGATAATGTGGTGCCCGACCGCTTGAAGGACGAAACCGTTGCTTACAAGAAATTGATTGCCGGGGTATTGGTGACTCTTCAAAAGCAAGCGTTTGAATATTTGGAATTGTTGGATGGCGGCAAATATAATCATGAACAATTGGAAGAAATCATTCGTTTCGTTCAGCAGAAGTTATGCTGTCGCAATAATGAGATTAAAGATTTGGAAGATGCGGAGCTGGTTATCTATTTGCGTAAGAAACTGAATAGACCAATGCGTGTTTGCGGTATGGTGAAGAATGTGGGAGAACCCGGTGGAGGTCCGTTCCTTGCATATAACCCCGACGGAACAGTATCTTTGCAGATTTTGGAAAGTTCTCAGATTGATATGAATGATGCTGAAAAGAAAGCCATGTTTGAAAAGGGTACTCACTTTAATCCGGTAGATTTGGTTTGTGCCGTACGTGACTATAAAGGCCGTAAATTTGATTTGGTGAATTATGTAGATAAGGCAACCGGATTCATTTCGTATAAGTCGAAAAATGGCAAGGACTTGAAAGCATTGGAGCTTCCGGGACTTTGGAATGGTGCAATGAGTGATTGGAGTACTGTCTTTGTAGAGGTTCCTTTGGGTACTTTTAATCCGGTGAAGACGGTGAATGACTTATTGCGCGAACAACATCAATAAACTGTTGATGATTCGGAGTAAGTTTCCGGTATAATGATGCCTGGTAGGTAAGGGAGCGTGTCAAAACTAAACCAACCTGCCAAATCGTTAACTGTAGGGGCAGGGTTTGCCTGTCCGAATACACAGAGCAGACTGTTTTCGGGCGAGCAAATCTCGCCCCTATTGGCAAATGATAGCATTATCAACATTCTGGCACACTCCCTATTTGGAATGGATAATATTAATCAACCTGATACAGCTATATGAGAAGAAATAATCTACTGACTTTTATTGCGTCTCTTGCATTGGTTACCTCTTTTATTATGCCGGCTAATGCGGCTAAGCATAAGGAGTTGCCTGCCTTGGGAGACACTCAAATTCAAATCTTTGATAAAACGAACATCTGTTTCCGTCCGGATTCATTTGCCAATTACACTCCGGCAAGTGCAGATGGCGTTATCCGTTTGGTGAATGGGCGTATTATTCTTAAAAAGATATCTTTGCCTGATTATAAGCGGAATGTACGTGTGAAACTTCGTCTTACTTTGGCTTCCAATGGCGATCGTTGGGATAAGTCCGGTTCTTGTTTTGCATTGCCCAAAGAGTCGTTTGTCAACTTGATGAGCATTGCGCAAGGAAAGGCAGCTTTTCCGCCGGTAGACAGTCTGAAATATGAAAATATGATTGGCATTGTTCCGGGTAAGGACTATGTGCCTACGTTAGAGCTGATGCGCTTTATGACTCCGTTTGGAGTAGGCTTTTATAGTAAAAAAGACAATGAGATAGGAGCCAAACGCAAGCCGGTTTATATTTCCGAATGGGCGGAGAATGTGGTTTGGGAACAAGACATTACCGACCTTTATCCTGCTTTGGAGAAGGAAGCCTATATCGGTATCTTTATTGATACATGGACAGCCGAAGGATATGTTGTCGGTCTGGATATCGAGGTAAAAGAGAGTAAGATAAGTTGCGATGCGTTACCCAAGCGCCATGTACAGCCTTTGATAAACACTGTTTATTATATCGGTCAGACTTATCCCGATATATTTGCCCGTAAAGATGTGGCAATGGATTTTGAACTGCCTCGTCATGCAAAGAATGTCCGTTTGAAATATATTGTAACCGGTCATGGCGGTCATAGCGGTGGAGATGAATTTGTGAAGAAACGCAATATTGTTTCGGTAGATGGCGAGAATGTGCTCGATTTTATTCCATGGCGGGATGATTGTGCCTCTTTCCGTCGTTTCAATCCGGGGACAGGAGTGTGGCTGATTAAGCGGCTTTCCTCTTATATAGGTAAGAATGGTTATGAAGAAAAAGAAATAGAAGAACCATTGGGCTCATCGGATTTATCGCGCTCCAACTGGTGCCCGGGTTCGGATGTAGTACCGGAAGAAGTGATGCTTGGCGATTTGAAAGCCGGCAAACATACTTTTAAGATTAGTATTCCCGAAGCTCAGGAAGTAGATGGGGATAAACTGAACCATTGGCTGATTTCGGCTTATTTGGTTTGGGATGAATAATTTTGCATTTATATAAAGTAAATCATTATGAATTATTATCAGTATCAAACCGTATTGGGACTTCTCACCATTTGTGAGGAGAACGATGCTGTTATTGCCATCAATGTGGGACATTATTCCGAGAATAAAGGTGAGAAACGTGAGTCGGAATTGATTCGGAGGACGTATAAGCAATTCGTTGAATACCTGGATGGCAAACGTAAAGTTTTTGATTTACCTTTGTCGCTTAAGGGGACTGATTTTCAAAAGCAGGTGTGGCAGGCTCTCCGTGATATTCCTTATGGAGAGACACGCAGCTATAAACAGATTGCTGTAGCCATTGGCAACCCTAAAGCTGTGCGCGCCGTAGGTATGGCCAATAACAGAAATCCATTATTGATAGTGGTTCCCTGTCATCGTGTGATAGGTACGGACGGAAAAATGGTAGGATATGCGGCCGGAGTGGACAAAAAGGAATTTTTATTAAGGCTGGAAGGAAGTTTGTTATAATCTGAATAAATCGTTATGATGAATGAATATTGTATCAACGGGTTAACCATAAAAGAGAATTTGTTGCGATTGGCGGGAGAAGGTAATAAAAAGTTTACCGAGTCCCTCCATCCGGGCATTGAAAATGTATTGGGTGTCCGTGTCCCGGCCCTTCGGCAATTGGCGGCTCAAATAGCCAAGGATGATTGGCAGGCTTATCTGCAATCGGCCGATACTTTTTATATGGAAGAACGCATGCTTCAAGGCATGGTGATTGGATGCCTGAAAATAAAAGATGTGGAAGAATATCTTTCATTGGTTTCTGGATTCGTACCCCTTATCAATAGCTGGTCTGTATGTGATACCTTTGACTTTGCGGGTAAGCAACGGTTTGTTGACAGGAATAAGGAGCGTGTATGGCAGTTTCTGGAAGGATGGATGCAGTCGGATAAAGAATATGAAATTCGTTTCGGGGTCGTTATGGCGATGGCGCATTACATTGATGCGGACTATATACAGAACGTATTGCAATGGATGAATCGTATCGACCACGAAGGGTATTATGTGAAGATGGCAGTGGCTTGGGCACTTTCTGTCTGTTATGTGAAATTTCCAAAAGAAACGATGCTGTTGCTGAAAGAAAATCGTTTGGATGACTTCACTTACAACAAAGCGCTCCAAAAAATAACCGAATCTTTTCGGGTAAGTCCGGAAGATAAAGATATCATCCGTGATATGAAGCGTAAAGTAGTGAAATGAGGGACTCAGATAGTGAGTCCCATTATATAATCATTCATATAATATCCGTTGCCGATAGCAAAATCTCCTTCGTCTACTTTCTTCATCCCCATGTATTCGTAAAATCGGAGCGCTTTATTATTACGGTTTACATTCAGGTGCATTTCGCACGGTGTGGGATGAATCTCCTTAATTGCTTTTACAGCCTGCTCGAACAATAACTTTCCCAAATGTTTGCCTTGAAAAGAAGGGAGTACATAAATCTTCTGCAGATGGAATAAATCTTCTCCTTCGGGTTGAATGGAAACGTAGCCGGCAGGTATGTCTCCTTTAAAGGCAATATAGTAAATATGACCTTCTTCTTCCATCTGTTTATGTAGGTTTGTAATGGAATACATCCATTCCATCATGTAGTCAAGTTGGTCGGGGGAAAGAATGTCTGCGTAGGTAGCAGGAAATACTTCCTGTGCCATCTTGTGAATCAATGGAATATCTTCTGTAGTTGCTTTCCGTATCGTAAACATACTCTTTGTACTTTTATAGGTTTAACGAGGAGCAAATATAAGTCTTTCCTTCCTAATCTTGTTTCTTCCTTTTCCTTTTCTTTGATTTTTCAGTTAAAATACGCAAAATAAAAGTACTATGTAATACAAGGTACTTATATAATACATATATTTGTGTCAAACAAAGTACTATAGGATATGAATGTTGATAATGTAAAATCTCAGATGCGCAAAGGAATGCTTGAATATTGCATCTTATTGCTGTTGCACAAGGAGCCGCTCTATGCTTCGGATATTATTCTGAAATTGAAAGAAGCCCGGCTCATCGTGGTAGAGGGAACGCTTTATCCGTTGCTTACCCGGTTGAAAAACGATGAGCTGCTTTCTTACGAATGGGTGGAATCGACTCAGGGGCCTCCGCGTAAATATTATCGGCTTACGCCACAAGGAGAAACTTTTCTCAGCGGATTGGAAAATGCGTGGGATGAGCTTTCGGATACAGTAAACCATTTAAGAAACAATTAAAAACAGGATACAATGAAAAAGACTCTGACTGTAAATTTAGGTGGCACCGTTTATCATATAGATGAAGATGCATATAAATTGCTGGATACTTATTTAAGTAACTTGCGGATACATTTTTGCCGCGAAGAAGGAGCGGAAGAAATAGTGCATGATATGGAATTGCGTATCTCTGAACTGTTTACTGACCGTTTAAGAGATGGGAAACAGGTGATTACGATAGAAGATGTAGAGGAAATCATTGCTCAGATGGGTAAGCCCGAAGACTTGGGTGATGAGGCTGACGGTGGAGGGGAAACATCGAAGGATGGAAGCACTTATTCGCAGACAGCAAAAGGACCTCGCCGGTTGTTCCGTGATTCGGACAATAAAGTATTGGGAGGTGTGGCATCCGGTTTGGCTGCTTACTTTGGTTGGGATCCCACATGGGTACGAATAATCTTCTTGATATTGGGAATCTCTCTGAAAGGTTTTGTCATAGCATATATTATCGCCTGGATTGTCATTCCTTTGGCTCGAACCGTACCTGAAAAATTGGCAATGCGTGGAGCGAAAATCAATGTAGAGAATATAGGAAGGACGGTTACAGATAACTTTGAGAAAGTAAATGAATACGTTCATTCGGGCAAGCCTCACAGTGCGTTGCAGCGGATAGGTGAGGGAATTGTCGGTGTGGCAGGTGCATTAATCAAATTTATATTGATTGTTTTGGCTATCTGCTGCGCTCCTATAGTCTTTGTGATATTTGTGGTATGCTTCGCCATGTTAATGGTGGCAACCGGATTGATTGCTGCTACACCGGCTGTTCTTTACGAAGTGTTGCCGGCAGTGGATTGGAATGCTGCCGGAGCATCTCCTACAGTTACTATCGGCTTGGCTGTTTCCGGCATATTGGTTATTGGTATTCCTATCATCGGATTGATACATATCCTGATGCGTCATTTCGGTGGTTGGCAACCCATGTCTACTGTTACCCGGATTATCTTTATCGTGCTGTGGTTTATAGCTTTGTCTGCCGGCTTCGGTTTTTTCTTTCAAATACACCATTTATTGGCTGTTTGATATATCAGTAGTTTAAAAATACATTATCTTTGCAAGCGGAAGGGGGTGTGTCAAAACGTGGATAATGCTGTCGTTTGATTCGTAGGGACGATGTCCGTTCGCCCGAAAACAGTTTGCTTTGTGTCTTCGGGCAGGCAAATCCTGCCCCTGCAGCTGACGATTGGACAGGCGGTTGGGTTCTGACACACTCCTCTCTGCTTGCTGTTTACGGGAAATTCAAAATAAAGAGATAGATAGTTATGACAAAGAAGATTTTATTGCTGGGCTCCGGCGAACTGGGAAAAGAATTCGTCATTGCAGCGAAACGTAAAGGACAGTATGTAGTAGCTTGTGATTCGTATGCAGGGGCACCTGCGATGCAAGTAGCAGACGAGTTTGAAGTATTCAGTATGCTGGACGGTGATGCATTGGATGCAGTTGTGGCTAAGCATAAGCCTGATATTATTGTTCCTGAAATCGAGGCTATTCGTACTGAAAGGCTTTATCATTTGGAGAAGGAAGGCATTCAGGTAGTACCTAGTGCGAAAGCTGTGAATTATACCATGAATCGTAAGGCCATACGTGATTTGGCCGCTAAGGAACTCGGATTAAAGACTGCCAAGTATTTTTATGCCAAGTCTTTGGAAGAATTGAAAGAGGCTGCCGAAGAAATAGGTTTTCCTTGTGTGGTCAAACCGTTGATGTCTTCATCGGGTAAAGGACAGTCATTGGTGAAGAGTGCGGAAGAGCTGGAACAGGCATGGCACTATGGTTGTGAAGGTAGTCGTGGTGACATTAAGGAGCTGATTATCGAAGAATTTATTAAATTTGACAGTGAAATCACTTTGTTGACTGTTACTCAGAAAAATGGTCCTACACTGTTCTGTCCTCCTATCGGTCATGTGCAAAAGGGCGGTGATTATCGCGAAAGCTTCCAACCCGCTCATATTGCTCCTGAGCATCTGAAAGAAGCACAGCGCATGGCTGCTAAAGTTACTGAAGCATTGACCGGTGCCGGAATATGGGGAGTTGAATTCTTTTTGAGTCATGACAATGGTGTATACTTCTCTGAATTATCTCCACGTCCGCATGATACCGGTATGGTGACATTGGCAGGAACTCAAAATTTGAATGAATTTGAACTTCATTTACGCGCTGTATTGGGTTTGCCTATTCCTGAAATTACTCAGGAACGTATAGGTGCCAGTGCTGTTATTTTGTCACCGATTGCCAGCAAAGAGCAGCCGCGTTATCGTGGCGAAGAGGAAGTATGCAAGGAAACCAATACTTATTTGCGTATTTTCGGTAAACCTTATACAAAGGTTAACCGCCGCATGGGAGTTGTGGTATGCTATGCTCCGAATGGAAGTGACTTGGATGCACTTCGTGACAAGTGTAAAGCGATTGCTGCTAAAGTTGAAGTATATTAATTGATATCTTATTATATAGTGAAGAGTTGTTCCGGTTATGCCGGAGCAGCTCTTTTTTTGTTTTTGGAAGCACTGGCAAGGAATATGTTAAATACCCAAAAATAACAAGTGACGGCACAACACCTTTCATCGGATGTTGTCTCCTCCGGTTTTCAAACTCTGCATACGTTTTGAACTCCCTAAGTCGTTTCATTAGCCGGACTAAGCGTTTTCATCCTTTCGGTTATGCCTGTCTGTAAGGCGGATTACTACAGTCTACGGCAATGGACTATACAGTCTACGGTAACGGACTGTACAGTCCACCGTGGCAGACTGTACGGTCCACTGTCGGAGACTGTAATAATCTTCCGTTTAAAAGGACTAGGCTGACAGTAAGAAACGGCTCAGTCTTCCCTCGTTTATGAGATGAGGCTGCTGTTCTCCGTATAAAATACCTAATAATGGGGATTGCAAGCTTTTGTTCTTTTCCGTAAATTTGCAGCCGTTAAGAGAAACAAATACAGATAACTATGTATAAGACAAATAATTATGTGCCAACAGATAAAATGAGTGACCTGATATGCGGTAATTATACTTTGTTGCAGGTGATGAGCCGTTTCGATCTCTCGTTAGGCTTTGGCGATCAGACTGTGCAGGAAGTATGCCGGGCAAACGGAGTGGATTGCAAGACATTTCTGGCTGTGGTGAATTTTATCACAGAAGAGAATAACCGTATGGCTGACGAAGTGCAAGATCTTTCTATTCATGCTTTGATGAACTACTTAAAGCAGGCACATCACTATTTTCTTGATTTTCAATTACCCACCATACGCCGCAAACTGATAGAGGCCATTGATTGTTCGGTGCAAAATGAAGTTGCTTTCCTTATATTGAAATTCTTTGATGCGTATGTGGCAGAGGTACGCAAACACATGGATTATGAAGATATGAATGTGTTTACTTATGTGGAGAATCTGGTTGCAGGCAATAGAGAGAGCGGTTTCCGTATCTCACAATTTGCACGTCGGCATGATCAGATAGACGCTAAATTGAAAGAATTAAAAAATATCATTATCAAGTATTATCCCGCCGGTGGGAATGATTATTTACTGAATGCAGTATTGTTTGACATTTTTAGCTGCGAGCAGGATTTGGCATCACATTGCCGTGTGGAGGATTATTTGTTTGTACCCGCCGTTCTTCGGTTAGAAAAGGAGGTAAAATGAAACGGACAGACCCTATACATGTGGCAGTGGCTGAGACTTCAGTCATTGTGCGTAGCGGACTGATATCAGTTTTGAAGCGATTGCCCGATATTCCGGTTCAGCCTGTGGAAATTACTTCGATGGAAGGGTTGCATAATTGTATGAAAGGACATCGGCCCGAGGTGTTGATTGTGAATCCGGGGTTCGGAGGATGGTTCAATGTCGACGAATTTAAAGCTACATATCCTCAAACGGTTATTAAATGTGTGTCGTTGCTTTGTTCAATGACAGATAGTAATTTGCTAAAAGGATATGATGAAACAGTCGGATTATATGATGACATTGAAACCTTAAATAAGAAATTAGTTGATTTGATGCACATTGGGGCAGAAGATGACAATGAGAATGAACAAGAAACATTAAGTCAAAGAGAAAAAGAAATAATTTGTTGTGTAGTGCGTGGCATGACCAATAAGGAGACAGCAGAGAAACTCTTTCTGTCTATTCATACGGTCATTACCCATCGTCGCAACATAGCGCGCAAGCTACAAATACATTCTCCTGCCGGCCTGACTATTTATGCTATTGTAAATAAATTGGTAGAACTAAGCGAAGTAAAGATGAACTTATGATGAATGATACCTATTAATAGGGAGTAAATGGTGGCAAAATACCTAAATGAAGCGATTGCGGGGGTGGGCCGGAACGTTTATCTTTGCATCATAAGTTAGTCATATAGAAATTACGTAAACCACAAGTTAGTTATTAGTTGAAAAGTACTCCTTGCGAAGTGATTCGCGGGGAGTACTTTTTTATGGGTTATTGATATTGGTGAACTGAATTTATAATAACTATCGAAAATGTTCTACTGGATAATTGTTTTTTTATACTTTTGTGAAACAATTATAACCTCATTTATCTATAATAGAATAATATAAATATATGAAAAAACACTCTATTCTGCTAGGCACATTATTATGCCTTTCTCAATTAATTTCGGCGCAAGTTTATCCCTTGCGCCCGAAATTGAGTCATGAACGTTCCTTTTCCATGGTATTGATTCCCGATCCTCAGAGCTATGTGAAGTTTGATGCTAATCAACCTCTCTTTGAGTTGCAGACTGCATGGATTGCCAATAGCCTGAAGTCGCTGAACATCAAAGGGGTGCTTTGTACCGGTGACTTGGTGGAGCAAAATGAAATCCGTATACCCGACGGGGTGAATGGGAATCAGACTAGTGAAGAGCAGTGGAAGGCAGCTTCACGTGCTTTTGAACGTTTGGACGGCAAGGTTCCTTATGTAATTTGTACAGGTAATCATGACTATGGTTATGAGAAAGCGGAAAACCGTTTGTGTCATTTCCCGGATTACTTTCCGGCGGAACGTAATGCTTGTTGGCGCGAGTCATTGGTGTCCGTAGGATGTAATTATCAGGGAATACCGACCTTGGAAAATGCTGCTTATGAATTTGAAACGGACACATGGGGAAAGTTGCTGGTCGTTTCACTGGAGTTCGCACCACGTGATGAAGCAATAGAGTGGGCCCGCCAACTGACCGGGAAGCCCAAATATAAAAATCATAAGGTGATTTTGCTTACCCATTCTTATATGTCACCGGAGGCGGTACGTCATGTCAAGGAAGATTATAAAGTTTCTCCGGCTAATTACGGACAAGCAATTTGGGACAAACTGGTCTATCCTTCTCAGAATATCTGTATGGTGATATGTGGCCACGAATGTGAGATTGTGGATTATGAGGGACAAGTATCTTTCCGCACGGATAAAAACAAATTCGGAAAACAGGTTTCTCAGATGATGTTTAATGCTCAGACTGCCGACGGGCAATGGCATGGCAACGGAGGCGATTGCTGGCTGAGGCTGATGGAGTTCTTGCCTGACGGGAAAACGATTTCGGTGCGTACTTTTTCGCCCTTGTTTGCGCTGTCTCCCACTACCTTCGATAAGGCTTGGCGCACGGCTCCATACGACCAATTCAAGATAACTATTGAGTAAATTTAAAAATAAGAACCATGAAAAAACTATTTCTGACTTTATGCCTGTTGCTGGGGCTTGTATGTGCCGGCAATGCCCAAACATTGAAGTTCAATGCCAATGGGAAGTTCAAAATCGTGCAGTTTACAGATGTGCATTACATTTATAATGATCCTCGGTCTGATGTTTCTATCGAACGAATCAATGAAGTGCTTGATGCCGAGAAACCCGATTTGGTGATTTTTACGGGTGATGTGATTTATGGAAAGCCTGCCGAAGAGGGAATGCGCACTGTATTGAATTTGGTTTCCAAACGTGAAATTCCCTTTGCCGTTACTTTTGGTAATCATGACAATGAGCAAGGTTTGACTCGTGAAGAATTGTTTAAGATTATTCAAAGCATCCCTCACAACCTGACCACTACTACCGAAGGCATTTCGGGTGTTACCAATTTTATTCTCCCCTTGAAATCGTCGGACGGAAGCAAGGATGCTGAGATTCTTTATGTATTCGATTCACATTCTTATTCACAGATAAAGGGGATAGGCGGATATGACTACATAGACTTCGACCAAATTCAGTGGTATCGTGAAAACAGCCGGAAATATACAGAAGCCAACGGTGGAAACCCTGTTCCGTCATTGGCTTTCTTCCATATTGCTTTGCCCGAATACAATCAGGCTGCATCGGATGAAACTGCTGTGCTGTTTGGTATTCGTAAAGAAAGAGCTTGCGCACCCCGCCTCAATTCAGGTCTTTTTACGGCAATGAAAGAGATGGGTGATGTGGAAGGTATTTTTGTGGGACACGACCATGATGATGACTATGCTGTGATGTGGCATGGTGTATTGTTGGCATACGGGCGTTATACGGGTGGTGATACCGTATATAACAATTTACCTAATGGTGCACGAGTCATTGAATTGACCGAAGGCGAAAAGGGCTTCCGTTCGTGGATTCGCTTGAAGGATAATCATATCGAACAGGAGGTAAAATTCCCGGAAAGCTTCTTGAAGCCTAGAAAATAATATGATCATGTGTGTAACTGTTTCATGATATTTACCCTTTCTTTGTAGAAAGATGTCAATCGGTAAAACAGGATGAATGAGCTCTTGGCTGGACTTGTTCATTCTGTTTTTTGGCTTTTATAAATAGAACTTCTATAAGGTGTAACACATTAGTATGCATGGCTTGATACGTATTAACGTGTTTATCGATGCGGATAAACGTTTTACATGGCAGAGGATAGGGATAAAAAATGGAATATAAAAAGAAAAACCGATTGCCTCCTTAACAATTTTCTTCTAAATTTGTTGTTCTTATAGGACACATATTAACTGATAACAATGAAAGTAGGTTTATTTATTCCCTGTTATATTAATGCGGTTTATCCTCAGGTGGGGGTAGCTTCGTATAAACTCCTGAAAAGTTTGGGGTAGACGTGGATTATCCGCTGGATCAGACTTGCTGCGGCCAGCCAATGGCAAATGCCGGTTTTGAGAGTGAATCTGTGGAAATGGCTCGTCATTTTGACAGAAAGTTTAAAGATTATGATTACATAGTAGGTCCGTCGGCCAGTTGTGTGGTCTTTGTGCGCGATAATTACGGGCGCTTGTTGAAGGCGGAAGAACATCATTGCGCCAGTGAAGAAAGGATATATGATTTGTGCGAGTTTATCCACGATGTCATAAAACCTACTTCACTGCAAGCTAAGTTCCCACATAAAGTTTCTCTTCAAAACAGTTGTCACGGAGTGCGCTTAATGGGACTCTCTTCGCCTAGCGAACTCAATATTCCTTACTTTAATAAATTGCGTGACTTACTTTCTCTGGTAGAAGGCATAGAGATTATGGAGCCCGACCGTCCTGATGAGTGTTGTGGTTTCGGAGGAATGTTTTCCGTGGAGGAAACAGCTGTATCTGTTCAGATGGGGCATGATAAGGTGCATCGTCATATGGCAACAGGTGCCGAATATATCGTAGGGGCCGACAGTTCCTGCCTGATGCATCAGAATGGAATCATTGCCCGAGAGAAACTTCCGATAAAAACATTACATATTGTTGAAATATTAGCAGCTGGATTATGAGTACGAAACATGCAAAAGCAGCAGCCGGGTTTCTGGAAAATAAGAAGCAGGCTGCATGGTATGACGAAACCCTTTGGCTGGTAAGGGCTAAGCGTGACAAACAGAGCAAGGAGGTGCCTGAGTGGGAGGAATTGCGCGAAATGGCATGTGAAACCAAACTGTACAGCAACAGTCATTTGGATGAATTGCTGGTAGAGTTTGAAACTAATGCCCGTGCCAATGGAGCTCATGTATATTGGGCGAAGGATGCAGATGAGTATTGTAATATTGTATATAATATTTTGCATCAGCACGGTGTGAAGCATTTTATAAAAAGCAAATCGATGTTGGCAGAGGAATGTGAGTTAAATCCGTTTCTTGAGCATAAAGGTATTGAGGTGGTGGAAAGTGATTTGGGTGAGCGTATTTTGCAATTGATGCATCTCAAACCAAGTCATATCGTGCTGCCGGCTATTCACGTAAAGCGTGAGCAGGTGGGGGAATTGTTTGAGAAAGAATTAGGAACGGAGAAGGGAAATTCTGATCCTACTTATTTGACACATGCCGCTCGTAAAAATCTGCGTGAAAAGTTTCTTCATGCTGAAGCTGCCATGACCGGAGCTAACTTTGCTGTGGCTTCTACCGGTGAGATTGTTGTTTGTACTAATGAAGGAAATGCTGATATGGGGGTATCGCAACCCAAGTTGCAGATAGCTGCTTTTGGCATGGAGAAGATTGTGCCTGACCGTGAATCGCTTGCTGTGTTTACGCGTTTGTTGGCACGTTCAGCCACCGGACAGCCTGTCACTACTTATACTTCTCATTTTCGTAAACCGCGGGAAGGCGGGGAGTTTCATATTATTATAGTAGATAATGGTCGTAGTAAAATATTGGCTGATCGGAAGCACATAAAGACGTTGAATTGCATCCGTTGCGGTGCCTGCATGAATACTTGTCCGGTGTATCGCCGCAGTGGTGGTTATTCTTATACTTATTTTATTCCGGGACCTATTGGCATTAATCTGGGTATGCTGAAGGCTCCGTTGCATTATTATGATAACGTATCTGCTTGTTCGCTTTGTTATTCTTGTTCGGATGTGTGTCCGGTAAAGGTTGATTTGGCAGAACAGATATATTTGTGGCGTCAGGACTTGGATAAGTTGGGTAAAGCGGATGCCATGAAAAAGATAATGTCCGGTGGCATGGAGTTTGCAATGAACCGTCCTTGGGCTTTCAATACAGCGATGGATTTGGCTCCGGTCGGCGGAGAGGTGCTGAGAATGATGGGTGTGACATGGGGAAAGGGACGTGATTTGCCTAAATTTGCCAAAGAGAATTTTAACGAGATGTGGAAGAAAGGTAAAGTAAAATAGAATATTATGAGTAGTAGAGAAGATATATTGCAGAGCATCCGCCGTGCTACACACGTGAAATATGAGAAACCTGATCTGAAGCCATTGGAAGAGCATGTAAGGGGGGAAAAACGAAGCGTGTCAATATGTGGTCGGCCTGAAAATGGCTGATTGCTTTGGTTGTCAAAGTGTTAGGGTGGAGTAGGGGAGAATGGGCTGCAAAAACGAAGCGTTTACATCGCTTTACATTGGGCTTACATTTGAGCCCCGTTTGAACGCCGTTCAAATGAAATGCTTTACATTGAAGGTGGGATAGGGGAGATTTCGGGAGTGCTATCACCGATTGTTCTTCATAAGCCTTTTCTGATCAGCTCTCATGTACAAAGATAGTCAAACGGACCGGTTTATGCAAGTAGAGTAGGGGAGTGCATGACGTATTTCCACTTTTATTTTATCTAAATTATTCCATATACGATATATTTGGTATATTTGCAATAAAATAAATGCCATATATTATGACTAAAGTTATCCATGTGCACCTGATTTATGAGAAGAAGAACTTCTATTTCGGCAGTATTTCTGCCATATTTGATACTTTGACCGAAGGCCAGGTCGGCATCACCAAAAGCAGCCTGTTACATGCCGGTTTGACCGATGGAGCCGTAAAATACACGAAATGTGCGATGATTATCCAGTCACACCTGATAAAGACTACCAGAAAGGGCTGAAACAGCCTTAAAACGTCCATAAAGCCGCTTTTTGCGGCTTTTTTTGTTGTATTCGTGTCGATCCACATTCAAATAGTATATCATAGGAAGTTACTTTTTATTTGAATGGTTTGAACGGTTGGAAAAATGGAGAGGTTATTCACTTGCTTATTCATTAGGTTATTCATTTTAGCCATTACAAAAACGAAACGTTTCGATAGTTTATTCGTTTGCTTATTCATTTTTGCTGTTTTTTTTTGTGAATGGTATGTATAAACGCTATTTTCGTACCGTGTTTTTTGCTTGTTTCAGATTATTGAGGGGAGTGAATGTAATTTTGATAATATATATTTACTCCCCTATATTTTAATTCATTGCTTTAAAAATCAGCATTTTACTACTTTTCACCCCCTTTACCCCACAAAACGCATCTTAGACGGCATCGGCAACTGTAGAATTGCTTGCATCTGAAACACGCCCCGCGCTTTCCTGTTTGAGTTGTACGATTGTTTGTTTGAGTATTCCTATTTCTTCTGCCTGTTCTTTTATTGTTATCTGCTGTTCTTTTATAGTAGATAGAAGTTTGTCGAATATTTCAGGAGAAAGACCTTGGTTATCACCGGGTTTTTCATTATCTTTATTTTTAGAAACACAGTTTGTTTGTATGTGTTCTGTCGATGTTGGTCGGTTCGTTTTTGTCATCTCTCCCCTACCAGTTAGAAGCCATTCTGTATTTATATCTGCAAACATGTTTGCAATTGAGAGGAGGATGTCACTACTAACCTCTGGATATTCATTATTCCTTTTATCCAGATTAAATACTCTATTAAGTTTTTGAGAACTTGATAGATGAATCATCTCGCTAAAGCGCTTTACGCTGCCATTAGCATAGAAATCGACCAACTGTTTTACTCTTTCATTTACGGCTGGTAAATGTTTTATTGAAAAAATGTTTTCACTTTCTCCCATTTTATTTTTGTTTATTGAAAACATGTTTGTATATTTGCAACGTGTTCAAAGTGTGAACACCGCCCCAAAGCTACAAAAAAGGCTTGAGGTGACA
>OLRS01000554.1_pt1 | contig 43621 bp, 32 predicted proteins | sample 1673171 | NCBI WGS metagenome assembly OLRS01 (sample SAMEA3136762, study PRJEB25190) | human gut metagenome | biome: human gut; feature: human-associated habitat; material: faeces | place: Austria | collected 2013
CTTTACCCCGGAGAAGACTTACCGGTATGAGATTATTTCTGCGTACACCACAGCGGTAAACAGTGATACATATACACTGTTTAAGGGACCTGGACAGGAGTTTGTAGATTATATGAATAAAATAGTCTCCTATTCTGATGTTAAGACTACACCAGGTGAACTGGGTGTGGACGACAAGATCGTTACCCTTTCCACATGTACCGGTAATGAGTCTACCCGTTATGTGGTTCAGGGAAAAAGAGTGGATACTTTGGATGTAGTGAAGAAATCAGACAGCACGAAGCAGACGGGGGATAATTAGAACCAGATCTTTTTGAAAAAGCATGCAGACCCATAAAGGTCGGGGGATTTCAGCAGGGTGTTAGAGGAACTTTGAGAGAGGTATCGGAAAGCATATTACTGTAAAATGTGTACAGTGTAATGATTGGAGGAGTGGACATGAGTAAGGAAGTGGAAAGACTTCAGGAGCTGATCGACCAGTACGATAATATTGTATTTTTCGGAGGAGCAGGAGTTTCTACGGAGAGCGGAATCCCGGATTTTCGAAGCCAGGACGGACTTTATAATCAGAAGTATGATTATCCGCCGGAAACTATTTTAAGTCATACCTTTTTCATGGGTCATCCGGAGGAATTTTATCGTTTTTATCAGGACAAGATGCTATGCGATACAGCGAAGCCGAATGCTGCTCATCTGAAGCTGGCAGAGCTGGAAGAAGCCGGAAAGCTGAAAGCAGTTATCACCCAGAATATTGATAATCTGCATCAGATGGCAGGCAGTAAACATGTACTGGAGCTTCACGGAAGTGTATACCGGAATTACTGTATGAGATGTGGGAAATCCTATGACTTCAAATATATGAAAGCAGCGGAAGGGGTTCCAAGGTGTTCCTGCGGTGGAATTATCAAGCCGGATGTGGTTCTTTATGAAGAAGGACTGGATAATCAGACGATACAGGATTCTGTCCGTGCGATCTCCGAGGCGCAGGTTCTGATCATAGGAGGAACCTCTCTTGCCGTCTATCCTGCGGCAGGTCTGATTGATTATTTCCGGGGAGATGCACTGGTGGTCATCAACAAATCATCGACTCCGCGTGACCGCAATGCAGATCTTCTGATCAAGGAGCCGATCGGTCAGGTATTTTCTCAGATTAAAGTAAGATAAGGGAGCAGACAGGGCATGGAACTTGTTTATGAAGTGGGGGATGTTGTAACCCTCAAGAAAGGTCATCCATGTGGAAGCAAGGAGTGGGAGATCCTTCGTGTAGGAGCAGATTTCCGGCTGAAATGCATGGGCTGCGGACACCAGATCATGGTGCCGCGCAAAATGGTAGAAAAAAATACAAGAAAATTGTCGAAAAAGATATGAACATTGACAGAAATGTGTAAAACTGTTATACTTTTCTGAAAAAGAATAACCAGGCGTGGTTTGACCAGAAAAGTCAATTTAATGTAATCCGGCGGGAATCCGGAACAGTTTATAAGAAACTGCTGTAAGTGTGCATCCGCATACAGAGTCAGCATATAGAACGCGTTGTGCAGAGGACAGAGACCCATCATGGCAATTATGGGGCTCTGTTTTTGTTGTCTTAAAGAGAAAAGGAAAGAGCGGAGAAACCATGGAAAGACAAAATGCGGAAAAAGGCTGGAATCAGCTGAGGTATGATGCACGGGTATACACGATACAGAATGAGCGAAACAGGAGAGTAGGCGCACCGGGGGAGATTCCGGATCAGTACAGATACATAGGGGACAAATGCTTCCTTAATAATGGCAAGGTACACAGTGTATCGCTTCCCGCTGCCTGTCGCGTGATCGGCAAGCAGGCATTTGAGGGATGCCAGTTTCAGAAACAGGTCAGATTTCCGGATACACTGATAGAGATCAAAAAAAGAGCATTCGCAGGGAACCGGCGTCTGAGGGCAGCAGTACTGCCGGACAGTCTTGAGAAGATCGGTGCACAGTGTTACCGGGAGTGCAGCAAACTGAAAAGAGTGGAATTTTCTTCCGGGAGCAGATGCAGGGTGATCCCGGAGGGGATTTTTGATTCCTGCCTGAATCTGGAGGAAGTCTGTCTTCCGCCACATACACAGCAGATTGAGAAGAGAGCTTTTTACCGCTGCAAGGAACTTCACAGCATTGCACTGCCGGATTCTGTCCGGGAGATCGGAGAAGAAGCATTTTATTTCTGCGGAATAGAGGAGCTGACACTTCCTTCGAACCTTCGGGTGATCGGAGACAGTGCCTTTTTCCGCTGCAAGAATTTAAGAACGGTATATGTCCCGGAGAGTGTCAGAGAGATCGGCCGGTGGGCGTTCCACGGCTGCAGCAGACTGGAGCGGATCGAGATCCTGCATGATCCGGATGAGATCGGACCATGGATCATCAACAGAAGCTGCACGATCGTCTGCCAAAAGGGCAGCAAAGTAGACGAATATGCACAGGAATTCGGCTTTACTACAGAATATGCAGAACTTTCAGAGGAACTTGATGGATAGGAACGGAAAGAAATGGAAGGATAATAAGATGTTCTTTGTAAAAAGTAGAACCAGAGTTACAGCAGCAGTCTGTATGGTGCTGTTTCTGTGCAGCTTTCTGTTATCGGGCTGTGGAGGCGGCGCTTCATCAAAAGGCGGAAACTGCACGATCTCGATAGAATGTTCCACGATTCTTGACCATATGGAGGATCTTAAGGAGACCAAGAAGGAATTTGTTCCGCAGGACGGATGGATCCTTAAGGAAACGCAGGTATCATTTAAGGGCGGCGAAACTGTTTTTGATGTTCTGAAGCAGATCTGCGGAGAGCAGGGAATCCATATGGCATCCCGTTATACACCACTGTACAAGAGCTATTATGTTGAGGGAATCAACCAGCTTTATGAGTTTGACTGTGGCAAAAACTCCGGCTGGATGTACAGCGTAAACGGCAAGTATCCGAATTATGGCTGTTCCAGCTACAGGCTTGAGGACGGAGATAAGATTGAATGGAGATACACCTGCAATCTTGGCTCCGATGTAGGAGATCAGTATGCAGAAGATGGAAAGTGACAGTTTTTCCCGGTACCACCCCCTGCTGAACTTTTTTTATTTCGGAGTGGTGCTTTTATTTACCATGTTTAATCAGCATCCGGTATTCCTGGGCATATCTTATGCCGGGGCTGTCTTTTATGCCGCGCTGCTGAATGGCTGGCGCAGGACACTCAGGCAGAGTCTGCTTCTGACCCTGCCGGGGCTTCTGGTCGTGGCACTTCTGAATCCGATGTTCAACCATTATGGTGTAACAATGCTTTATTATGTTGAGAGCAGCGGAAACTGGATCACACTGGAGGCTCTGGTATACGGCGTTGTGCTTGGTGCCGTCATGTTTGTCGTGATCCAGTGGTTCAGCTGTTACAATCAGGTCATGACAACGGACAAATTTGTTTACCTTTTCGGACGGATCATACCGGCACTTTCACTCGTGCTTTCGATGGCACTTCGGTTTGTGCCGCGTTTTTTGAATCAGCTTGGAGTTATCCGGAACGGACAGAAGGCAATGGGGCGAGATGTTTCAGAGAGAAGACTTCTGGACAGGATAAAATATGGCCTTCAGATGCTTTCGATCCTTGTGACCTGGTCGCTGGAAAATGCGATCGAGACTTCGGATTCCATGCGAAGCCGTGGCTATGGACTGCGGGGAAGAACGGCGTTTTCCGTCTATCGCTTTACAAAGAGAGACTGTTGCCTTGGAACCCTCATGGCAGGCCTTTTTGCTGTATTTACAGCAGGCTGTGCCAGTGGAGCTGCCTATGCGGTATATGATCCGAGGATCGTACTGGCCGGCTTTACCGTGCAGGGCAGTACAGCACCGGTAAGCGTTACGCCATGGCTTGCCGGAGCAACTTATCTCTGTTTCGGGATTTTCTGTTTCCTTCCGGTGATGCTGGAACTCTACGAGAGCCGGAAACTGAAACAGAGCAGGAAAAAAACAGGAACCGATATCGGAATGACTTACCGTCAGATTTATGAAGAACTGGAACAGGAAGGAAAAATCTTATGAATATAGTAGAGATACATGACTTTTGTTTTGCATACCCGGATTGTTCCAGTAAGGTGCTCGATCAGGTAAATATGGAGATTCAGGAGGGAACCCTGAATGTGATCTGTGGAAGGAGCGGCTGTGGCAAAAGCACTCTGCTCCGTCATTTCAAGAGCGTACTTATGCCTCATGGAGCTTCGAGCGGAACCGTTCTGTTCAAGGGAGAGAAACTTGCAGAAGTCGATCACAGGACGCAGAGTCAGGAGATCGGTTTTGTCATGCAGAATCCGGATAATCAGATCGTAACAGACAAAGTCTGGCATGAACTGGCTTTTGGGCTGGAGAGCCTTGGATATGACAACGAAACAATCCGGCTCCGGGTTGCGGAGATGGCGAGCTATTTTGGAATTCATCAGTGGTTCTACAAGGGTGTGGAGGAACTCTCCGGAGGACAGAAGCAGCTTCTGAACCTGGCGGCAATCATGGCAATGCATCCGTCGCTTCTGATTCTGGATGAGCCGACTTCTCAGCTTGACCCGATCGCGGCATCAGACTTTCTGGAAACGGTCAAAAAGATCAACCGCGATATCGGAACAACTGTGATCATTACAGAACACCGTCTGCAGGATATCATTCCTTATGCGGACAAAGTGTTTGTACTGGATAAGGGAACCGTTTTTCTGGAGGGAAGACCGTCAGAGATCGGTCAGAAACTGCGGGAGCAGAAGCACGGGATGTTTTTGTCCATGCCGGTTCCCATGCAGATCTACGGAGAGACCGACAGCAGTGCGGCCTGTCCCCTGACCGTCAGCGAGGGACGGCAGTGGCTGGCGGAATACTTTCATACAAAAGGAATTTCAAGGGAACTTCAGCAAAAAGCAAACGACCGGTTCCTGGCCGAGAAGACAGCACAGCAGAAAGAACAGCAGAAAGAACAGCAGCCATCTTCCGGCAGAGAACCGGCAATAGAAATGAAGGATGTCTGGTTCCGGTATGAGAAGGACAGCCCGGACGTTGTGCGGGATCTGTCACTTCAGGTAGGAAAAGGCGAATTTTATGCACTGGTGGGCGGCAACGGAACCGGCAAGAGTACGACATTGTCACTCTTAAGCCGGGTGCGCCAGCCTTACCGTGGCAGGATCCGTCTGGAGGGCCGTGATATCCGTACCTATAAGGACAGAGAATTATACTGTGGCTGTCTTGGTGTGATGCCACAGAATCCACAGAGTATTTTTCTCAAAAAAACAGTACTGGAAGACCTTTATTCCGTCATTGGTGGAAAGAAAGAGAAGCTTTCTCCGGAATATCAGGTTCACATGAAGAAGGAAAAAGCCATCGAGGGAATAGTAAGCCTGACACGGCTTGAAGGGCTTCTGGACCGACATCCCTATGACTTAAGCGGCGGAGAACAGCAGAGACTTGCTCTTGCCAAAGTACTTCTCCTGCGTCCGAGGATCCTCCTGATGGATGAACCCACCAAGGGCATGGACGCAGAATATAAGGAAGAAATCGGCAGAATTCTGAATAAACTGAAACAGCATGGACTGACGATCTTTATGATTTCCCATGATGTGGAATTTGTCGCAGAGTATGCAGACCGCGTGGGTCTGTTCTTTGAGGGAAATGTTGTGACAAGCCAGAATACAAGGGAGTTTTTTGCAGGAAATAACTTCTATACAACAGCGGCAAACCGTATGGCAAGGCAGCTCTTTCCGGATGCTGTCACCGGAAAGGATGTGATCACATGCTTACGGAACAGCAATTAGATACATTTATGGAAGAATTCTGGGAGGGCCGGCATCCGGAGCATGCAGCAGATACGAAGGAAGAGCAGCCAGAGGAACCAGAAGAATACAGACTTCCCACAGACGGACTGATCATCCGGCAGATGACGAAGGAAGGCAGAGTCAGCAGGCGGACATGGTTTGCGCTGGGTGTGATGCTCCTGGTCGTACCGTTACTTCTGTATCTGTCAGTCAGGGTTTTCCACGGACGAAAATATCTGGTCTGCAGTCTGATCGTGATCGTTGCGGCGATGCTTCCCTTTTTTATGATGTTTGAGGGAAGAAAGCCGAAGGCGCGTGAGATCATGGTGATCGCAGTCCTGGCGGCGATCGGAGTGGCAGGAAGAGCGGCATTTTTTATGGTGCCGAGTTTCAAACCGGTTGCGGCGATCGTGATTTTGAGCGGTATTTCCTTTGGAGGGGAAGCAGGTTTTCTGGTCGGGTGTCTGATCATGATGCTTTCCAACATGTTCATGGGACAGGGACCGTGGACTCCGTGGCAGATGTTTGCATTTGGCATGATCGGTTTTTTTGCGGGAATCCTTTTTCAGAAAGGAATTCTCAAAGCACGGAAGCGGGATCTCTGTATTTATGGATTTTTGAGCGTGTTTCTGATTTATGGTGGAATCATGAATCCGGCAAGTGCGTTGATGTCATATGGACAGGTTACCTGGGCAAGTCTTCTGGCTTTTTATATTTCAGGAGCACCGGTCGATCTGGTACATGCCATCTCAACAGTGATTTTTCTGTGGTTCTTAAGCCGTCCGATGCTTGAGAAACTGGAACGCATCAAGAAAAAATACGGGCTGGTGGAGCCCTGAAAAGAGGCAGAAAGTGATCAATATCAGTCATCTGCTTCCGGATGAGGAAATGAAAGAACTGATCCGGGAAACAGGAATGGGAGTGGAGAGCATTGATTTTTCCATCTCCGACAATCTGGATCATCTGGAAGAGACGATACAGATATACAGGAAAAAATTAAATACATTTGGGAATCCGCCGCTGACACTTCACGGGCCTTTCCTGGATCTGAACCCGGCTGCGTTTGACAGCCTGATCCGTGAAGTAACGATGACCCGGTTTGCACAGTGCTATCAGGCGGGGAGGGAACTCGGAGCCAGAAAGATCATTTACCATTCCGGAATGATCCCCTGCGTTTATTTCAGGGAAGGATGGGCAGATCAGGTAAGCCGGTTTTTCTGCGAGTTTCTGGAACACAGAGAAGGACTGGAAATCGTGATGGAGAACGTTCTGGACGAGGACTGGGAACTTCTTCTGGATGTATACAGGAAAGTAGATCATCCGGACTTCCATCTGTGTCTGGATATCGGGCATGCGCACTGTTATTCAGAAATTCCGGTTCTCACCTGGGCAGAAGAACTTGCACCTTACGTCACGCATGTTCATGTCCATGATAACTGCGGTGACCGGGATGCACATCTGGGGCTTGGAAAGGGTACCATTCCCTGGCAGAAACTACAGAACCTGCTTCCACTTACCAAAGAGAGAAGCTGGACGATCGAATGTTCACGCAGAGAGGAGGTTCTTCTCTGCTGGCACAGAATACGAGAGGGCAGAGTATGAACAGATTAAAACAAAGAGGACTTACATTTCTGGTACTGCTGACAACAGCAGGAATGATGACAGGATGCGGCGGCAGCAGTACACCGGATCTGGAGAAGGCACTTGCAAAAACCGCAGAATATGAACAGAAGACAGTGACGTCTCCCGCATCAGATTCCCTGGGCGGTGAGTGGACAGTGATCGCACTGGCGCGTTCCGGTGAAAAGGCAGAGGACAATTACTTCGAGAAATACCGTGCAAATCTGGAAAAGAAACTGAAAGAGCAGGACGGTATCTTAAGCGAAAACAAATATACAGAATATTCCCGTGCAGTACTGGCACTTTGTGCGATCGGGGAAGATCCGTCAGAGATCGGCGGCTATGATATCCAGAAGCCGCTGGAAGATTATGAGACCGTTGTCTCTCAGGGACTGAACGGAGCTGTTTTTGCCCTCCTTGCCCTGAATGCACAGGATCCGCAGGCGAATAAAGACAGTGAGGTTCAGAAGAAATATCTCGACTATATTCTGGAACAGGAAAAATCCGATGGCGGTTTTTCTCTGGATGACAATGCCACAGAGGGAGATGTGGATCTGACGGCCATGACGCTGCAGTGTCTGGAACCGTATCAGGAAGAGGAAAATGTAAAAGATACCATAGACAGGGGCGTAGAGTTCCTGGCAGATGCACAGGATGCAGACGGAGGTTATACCGCCTATGGAGACAAGAGCTCCGAGTCCGTTTCCCAGACGATCATTGCCCTGAGTACCTATGGCATTGACTGCAATGAAGATGAGCGTTTCCAGAAAGACGGAAAGGGACTCTACGATACTCTTATGACCTATTACCAGAAAGACGGAAGCTTCTCCCACACAGAGGACGGAGACAGCGATCCGATGGCGACGGACCAGGCATTCTGTGCGATGGTGGCATATGAGCGCTGCCAGAACAAAGAAAACAGTTTCTACAACATGACAGATCACAGATAAACGGAGGAAAAGACATTGCCGGAAAAAATAACACAGCTCCAGAAGGAACTCGAGACGATCATCAAAGGAAAAAAAGCAGTTACAGACAAGATCATCATGGCAGTGCTGGCCAGAGGCCACATTCTTCTGGAAGACGTGCCGGGTGTCGGAAAGACAACGACAGCGCTTGCCCTGAGCCGCCTGATGGGAATGGAATTTAACCGTATCCAGTTTACACCGGATGTTGTTCCGTCTGATGTCACCGGATTTACCATGTATGAGAAACAGACCGGCCAGTTCATGTACCGTCCGGGTGCGGTAATGTGCAACCTCCTTCTTGCAGATGAGATCAACCGTACTTCCAGCAAGACGCAGGCTGCACTTCTGGAAGTAATGGAAGAGGGAAGAGTGACCGTGGACGGAGAGACCCATGAAGTGCCGCAGCCGTTTGTGGTTCTTGCGACAGAGAACCCGGTTGGTTCTTCCGGTACTCAGATGTTACCGGAATCCCAGCTTGACCGTTTTATGGTCAGTCTCAGCATGGGATACCCGGATCACCAGAGCCTGGTAGAGCTTCTCCGCGACCGTCAGAAAGTCAATCCGCTGGAACTTGCGCGGACTGTCATCACCAGAGAGGAAGTCCTGAAACTTCAGAGCGAAGTGCAGGATGTGTATGTGGCAGACGAAGTCCTGGATTATATAGCAAAACTCGCGGAAGCGACCCGAGAACATGAAATGATCGTCCTCGGCTTAAGCCCTCGTGGAACACTGGCACTGTGCCGCATGGCAAAAGCAGCAGCCTACATGAGCGCAAGAGACTATGTAATACCGAAGGACGTACAGACGGTATTCAAAGACGTGGCAGCTCACCGTATGGTCCTGGATTCAAGGGCAAGATATCAGGAAAAATCCGCCCGTGAGATCCTTGATGAGATTCTTGCAGAAGTACCGCAGCCGAAGGTAGAAGGATGATGAAAAGCAGGATCATGTGGTTTCTGTGGATCGTTCTGATGGCAGGAGCTACCGTATATACCGGTTTCTGGATCTTTGTCGTACTTCTTATGATCTCGGGCATTCTTCTTGTCTTTTCAGCAGTCACAGCTCTGTTCTGCGGAAAAAAGATGGAATGGAAACTGAAACTTCCAAGAGCAGCCCAGAGGACACAATGTTTTAATGGAAACCTTAAGATGCAGAACAATTCCATATGGCCGGTATCCGGAAGCTGTACACTGCACTGGCAGAATCAGTTTACCGGAGAGAAGGGAGAGATCCCGCTTCCGTTTTCCCTCGGGACCAGAGAAACCGGAACTGTGGGATTTCAGGCGAAGAGTAACTGGTGCGGCTGTATTGAGTTTGGATTTTCACAGTGGAAATGCAGAGATTTCTTTGGTGTGGCGGCTGTGAAACGTGTGGCAGAAGTGAGCGGCTGTACCGTAGTGATGCCGGGGGAACACAGGCAGGATTTTTCTTTCCTTACCAGAGAGGGCTTTGATATGGAAAGTTTTCGCTATTCCGGCAGCCGTCCGGGAGATGATCCGGGCGAGACCTACGATATCCGCGAATATCAGCCGGGAGATTCCATCCGTCAGATCCACTGGAAGCTTACGGGCAAGCTGGATGACATTATGATCCGGGAAAAAAGCTACCCGGTCGATGATACCGTTCTGATCCTGGCCGAAAGCTGGCAGGAACACAAAGACCCGGGAAGGGCAGAGACTGTGGCAGAAGTTTTTGCCTCAGTTCTTCTGGACTTTATAGATAAGAAGATTCCCTGCCAGGCAGGAATCTACGACCATCAGACAGGCAAGTTCCGGATACAGAAAGTCCGGACACGGGAGGATTACGAAAACGTCCTGTATCTTTTTCTTCGCAGCAGCGGACAAAAACGAATGGCTGTACAGGGCTATCTTGAGAACTCCGGCACACAGAGCTTTGCAAACTATATTTACATAACCGGGGATCCGGATGACAGAGAAGCGGAGATCCTGAGACAAAAAGGACAGGTAACAGTCATAGGCTGCGGAACCGGCAGCCCGGACAACGGAGGAGAACACATAACATGGAAATATGGATCACAGAATCCGGACAGCACCCAAAAAGAGAATACAGAAAACAACTGTCAGGTATCCTTCTGCAGACTGCGCTGATCTGGCTTGTGGCAGGCTTTGGGCTGATCCTGTTTCTGGAGCTTTTTTCGGAGCAGGTGTACAGAGTGCCGGTTCTTTTAAGTGTTTTTGTGGTCACTCTGCTGGCACTTGTCACAGCCAGAATTCCCAAAACGGGACTGGCAGTCCGGTGCGGGAGCGCACTGGCCGCTGTGCTCCTGCTCCTGCTGTTCCGCAGAAATATCCTGGACGGAGCGGCACTCTACTGGAATGACGCGGCAGATATCCTTGGCAGCAGAGCGGGAATCTACCTGAACCGGTATGACACGACAGCAATTACCTCGGGAAACAGCTCCCGGATAATGTTTCTGATCGTCCCCGGAATAATGGCGGCGGTTCTGGGACTCATCATTCTGAAGTACAGATGGTGTATCCTTACCCTGCTCTGTGCGGCTCTGTACCCGGCGCTCCTTCTTCTTACAGAGGGCGTACCGGATCATAAGGTCTGTTTCCTTTTTTATCTGGGACTTCTTCTGAAACTGAACTTTATGCTGACACATTCCACGAAGTCAGATGGGAGGGCGCAAAGCTCCCGGGCTTTCTGGGAGGGCGGCATTCTGGCACTGGGCGTGATGCTTGTGGCAGGACTTCTGGCTGCACAGATACTTCCGGAAGCAGACTATTCTTCCATGGAGATCGTGGCAAAGGCAAAAGAAGAAGTTCACACCGGCATAGAGAATCTGCGCTATAAGAAAGGTGAGATCAATTCACTCCCGAACGGCAGGCTCAAAGAATGTGCAGCCTGGACGGCTTCGGACGATACCGCACTGCGCGTGACGATGGAAAATCCGGATTCTCTGTATCTGCGCGGATTTGTGGGAAGCACCTATAACGGCTCCGAATGGAAAAGCATTTCCACCGGGGATGCCTATAAACAGAAAAATCTTTTTTACTGGCTGCATCAGGATGGATTTTATGCAGAAACACAGCTGGCACAGGCCGGAAATCTGGTCGGAGATGATACGCTTTCAGGGAAGATATCTGCACTGACTGTTGAGAATCAGAAGGCAGACAGCAGATACCTCTATACACCTTATGAACTGGCAGAGATCCCGGAGGGATATGACGGGGAGACCCCGCTTACCGACAGCACTCTGGGAGCAAAAGGACTGTTTGGTCAGAGAGACTATACACTTCGGACCGACAGAAACCTGGTCGGAAATTTCACGACACTGGGCGCGAGAGTTTATCAGACCCTTGCATCAGGAGAGGGAACCGATTACCGTGATGCGGAAAGCTACTATAATACCTTTGTATATGGTCAGGACACAGACCTCCCGGCTTCTCTGGAAACTCTTTTCCGGGCAGAACTGGGAGACGGAGGAAACCGTGAGCAGGGACATACCGATTATTATACCGCGATTACAAGGATCCGCGCATACCTCGAAAAAAACATGACCTACAGTACGGCTTCAGATCCGGATACGAAGGATGGAGACTTTGTGGAACATTTTCTGACAGACACAAAGATCGGACACAGTGTTCATTATGCATCTGCGGCGGCACTGATGTTCCGCTACTATGGAATCCCGTCCCGCTATGTAGAAGGATATCTTGTCACACCGGAAGATGTCAGAGACAAAAAATCCGGGGATACCATAGAGATTCCGGGCAAAAACGGCCACGCATGGACAGAGATCTACATTGACGGACTTGGCTGGGTTCCGGTCGAAATGACACCGGAATATTACAACGTCATGAAAGAAGCAGATCTGAAGACAGGCCTGGAGGCGCAGGGCGCAAAGGCGGCAGCAATTCCTGAGACAGAGGAAGAACCGCCGATGGAAGAAAATATCCAGACACACTGGAGTCTCAGACTGGCACTGTTCGGGATCGAGAAATTCCTGATCCTGCTTCTGTCGGTATTTGACATATTCTGTCTGATCTTTATTCTGACAGTCTGGATCCTGAGATTCCGGGCAGGACAGATCCGGAAGCGCAGATTCCAGAGCGGAGACGACCGAAGTGCAGTCCGTGCCATGGCAGGATATGCAGAACTTCTCTACCGCCATGGACCGAAACTTTATTCACAGAAGACAAGAGAGACGTATCAAAAGATATCCGTGATCGGACAGCGGGCGGCATTCAGTCCGCATCCGGTATCAGGAGAAGAACGCCGGGAAACCGCAGCCTGCATCAGAACCATGCAGAAAGAACTTAAGGCAGCGACAGGCTGGTATGAGAAATGGATCATGAAGTATATCGAAAGGCTGTATTAAAGGGTAAGCATGAAAAGAAACAGTAAAAAAAATAAAAAAAGATTTTCCAGGATCATCCCGGCACTCTGGGGACTTGCCTGCCTTTTGATCTTCGCAGGAGTTCTTTTTGCCGGACTTGGAAACTATCACAGAGAAATACAGGAAAATCCGATACAGGGGATCAGTGCCGGAAGCTCCTTCAAAGGCTATCTGGGAACCGGTTATGCCTATGCCGGGCAGCAGGAAAATTCACAGAACGGGGACGAAGCCCAGGGAGAACAGGCACAGCTTCTCGATGAAGAAGAACAGCAGGAAGATTCCGAGACGGAAGAAGCCGGGGAGACTGAGGAAGCAGACCTGACAGACGGAGAGAGCGAACAGAACCAGAATGAACAGAGCCAGCAGGAACCAGATGTAACGGAGACACCGGAAACCTCTTCGGGAGATGACGGCATACAGAGCGATGTAGAGGAAAATACGATTCAGTATGACGGTGACCAGGAGGATTCCGATGAATCCGACGAGGGCGAACCGGAGAGAGATGACAACCGGAACCAGGAAGGTGCGGAAGTACCTGTCACCCCGACTCCGCAGCCGCCGTCAGAGGATGAGGACGAAGACCGTTATCCGACGATCGCGACAGATCTGACAGACGGAGAGACTGTCAACGCCGCTTATCGTACCTTTTATGTACAGGCGAAAGACTGGTATGGAAACAGCCTTGGCTCTACTTCTCTTGAAGTTTATGGCAACGGACAGAGACTTTCGGTCAGCGGCGAGCCTTCTCAGGGCGTGCTCGCGTACCGTCTGGATCTGGAAGAAGATGCGAATACCATAGATATCAAGGCAACCGATACAGAAGGCTGGAGTACCACACTGCCGACGTTTACCATCTACAAAGGCGAGGAAGGCGGTGCAGAACCGGCAGGCTCCGTCAGCATCAGCATTGAGGCCGGAAGCGTAGGACTTGGAACAATCCTTCCCTCGACTTCTGTTGACTTTTATCAGGGAGAACAGCTTTCTTCCGTGGTACTGAGACTGTTACAGAACAGTGGACTGGACTGGAGAAATGACGGAGATGCGACAGGAGGCTTTTACCTCAAGGCGATCGGACGTGGCGGGATCACAGCAGGCGCGGCGATCCCGGATGATCTGATGGCGCATCTTGAAGCGGTCAACTGTCAGCTGTCAGGACACGATGCCAACTGGCTCGGTGAGTTTGACTTTACAATGGATTCCGGATGGCTGTATTTTGTCAACGGAGAATATATGAATGTCGGAATGTCGGCATATTTTCCGGCAGACGGAGATGAGATCCGGATCCGTTTCTCTCTGTACTCAGGTGCAGATGTAGGAGCCGGAACAAATGGCGAGACATGGGGGGACTGGTAAATGAACAAAAGATTTGTAATGGGAACACTTTCGGCAGTGCTTCTGGCAGGAACAGTGCCGGTCTGTGAGGCAGGTGCGGCGGAGGAAACTTCCGGCAGCCAGGTCGCGGAATTTTCTGAACTTTCCGATGATATAAATCAGGAAAATACAGAAGAAGTGGTACCGACTCAGGAACCTCTGGAAACACCGGAACCCGAACCGACAGAAGAGCCGCAGCCAACGGAAGCACCGCAGCCAACCGAAAGCCCGCTCCCGACCGAAGTACCACAGCCGACCGAAAGTCCGGAGCCGACTGAGGCTCCGTCCCCGACCGAGGCTCCGTCTCCGACAGAGACACCGCCACAGGAAGAATGTGCGCTGCATCTTACCGGAGTCAGAGCCATCCGGACAGCGGACAATCAGGTGGTTCTTCTGTATCAGGCAGACGGGGAAGGCAAGGTCTGTATTTCGGCAGTCCGTGAAGGCCAGCAGCCGGTATTTGATTTTGAAAGCACTGCCCGTCCGGTTGAGACCGGAGACAATCAGCAGTCCGTAAACGTTCCGGCAGATGCCGCCTGCGAGATTTATCTGCTTGTACAGGATCAGAACGGCAACAGAATGACAGAAGCGGTGAAACTTTCTTTGGCAGCAGCCAGAAAGGTACATGCGGCAGTTCATACAGAACCGGCAGATGCCACCGTTGCCGTCCGCAATGAACTGGGACAGGAGATCAAAGGCTCCCGTGGGATCTATGCGCTTTACAAAGGCGAGAAGTACACGATCACCGTTTCAAAAGACGGCTATGAGACAAAAACAGAAACCATAACAGCAGATACAAAGACAACACAGTACAGAATCTCCCTGACCGGTAATGATGCAGAGCTTAAGCATCTGTATGTTTCCAGCTCAGACACCTACGGCAAAGGAATCATGAAGCTGGATCCGGCATTAAAAAAAGACCATGACCGATACAGCGCCACCTACGATGGAGAACGGCAGAGCCTGAACCTCTGGCTGGAATCCGCATCCGGTGCCACAGTAAAGGTCTATGCGCTCAGCGGGATCAAAGCCTCGACCGTGCAGAAAGATGAGACCATCAAAGGTACACAGGACAAAGAAAAACATCCATACTGGAAGATTTATTTTGCTTCCCAGGAAAAAGAAGCAAAGGTCCGCATTCATGTGACTGCACAGAACGGGACATCCAGAGATTATTATCTTACCCTGAGCCTGACGGACAAAACAGCTCCGGTACTCAAAAAAGTCAGCGCCAGCAGGATTTCCGAAGATAAGGCCTCTGTGGTATACAAGACCAGCGAAAGAGGAATGTGTTACTATCAGGCAGGGGAGGCCGGAGCCAGGATTCCGACACCTGATACCACCGGGGCAGGCGAGGAAGTTTCCGCCGGAACCAACACCATCACACTGACCGGACTTACCCAGGGTCAGAAAGACCTGGTGATCGTAGTCAAAGACACAGCAGGAAACGTCAGTGACCGTCTGGTGATCCGGATCCCGGATATTAAGAAAAAGGGGCAAACCCAACAGAATAACGGTAACGGTACAAATGTCGCACAGAGACCGGGATACGGCGGCAACAAATCCGAAGCGGTTCTTCCGGGAGGCCAGAACAATGGAGAGGGCTCGCTGGACAAACTCAAAACAGTTCAGGCAAAAGAAAAGTCTTCCGGATCCAAAACGCAGAAGGACGGAGAGGACACAGAGCAGAGCGGCAAAAAGAAACTGACTGTCCATGAGAAACCAGCTTCCAAAAACAACAGCACAAAAAACACCGGAAATTCAGACAAACAGAGCAAAACCGCAAAAACAGACAAAACAGCCAAAAAAGCAGCCGCAGCCACAGCTTCTGCGCCAAAGGGCGGCGGGAAAGGCGGCACGGGAGACAGTTCAGCGGCCGGCGGGAAACAGACCGGAAGCGCCATCGGCACCGTGGGAAAAATCTCCCACACCTGGAAGCACATGCGTCTTCTGACCAGAACACTTCTGGTGTTCGCACTGGCAGGAATTCTGTATCTCGGATTCTTTGCAGGAGCCAGACGACATTACAAAAAACAGAAACTGAGTGATCCGATGATATGACAGAAACAAAGATAAGGAGGGAATTTATTTTATGAAGCCGATCATGAAAAAATGGCTGACAGGTCTTCTGTGTGCATCACTTCTGGCAGGAAGCGCGCCGGTCTATGGAGCAGATTTCAGTGCAGAAGCTGACTTTTCTTCGGAAATCTCCGTAGAAGAAACACAGGAAGAAGACCAGACAGAGCCGGAAACACCGTCTGAACCGGAAGCTCCGGCAGAGATTGATCTGGAACAGCCGGATGATTTCAGTTCACAGGACGGTCAGGATCCTGCGGAAACCCCGGATCCGGATGCACCTTCCGATGACTTCAACTCCGATGATCTGATTTCCGATGACAGCGAAGCACCGGAAGTGCAGATCACAGATGAGACCGAAGATCAGAAAGAATATCTGACAGATTTAAACGTCTATACCGGAAACGGGGTAAAAGACGCTCTGAAACTCGACAGAAGAGAAGATATGGACGAAGAATTCGGCGGCAGAGTCTACACCGTAGAATATGGTTCCAACTATAACTCTTCCGCGCTCTGGATCAGTGCCAATCTTGCGAAAGACGCACCGGAAGGATCCACTGTGACACTCTCCGCATGGAATCTGTCAGGAAAACAGGAAACAAAAGAGATGTCCGCCACTGCATACACAGACGGACAGAGATATTCATTTTCGGATATTTTTGCTTCCGGCAATGGAAAAAGAGCCATCTACACCATCAAGGCAGGAACCGAAAGCGACAGCGTAACTTATAAACTCGTAGTGCTTCGAAGACTGGACCTTTCTTCGATCAGATGCTACCTGCCGACCGATACCGACATGGCAAAAAACCTGATCACAGATTTTGACACCTCCGGAGTGACAAGAGACTACGAAGTGTCTGTGACCGGAACGGACAAGGTGAAGATCAGGGCAGTACCTTTCGGGGAAAACTGGTATGGTCTCACCATAAACGGACAGAGCATTTCATCAGGAGATCCGATCGAGATTCCTCTGACCGGGGATTCGACGGAGATCGCCTTTGAGATGAAAGAGGATGGAACCTATGCGGATTCGGACTGTCAGGAAAAAACCTATACCTCTACAGGAAGCTACAAAGTCACCGTTCAGAAACAGCTCAGCGATTCTGTGACATTTCAGGTGACACCGCAGGATGCAGTCATCAGCGTTTACGACAAAAACGGAGAACGCATGGAACCGTCACAGGATTCTGCCAGCACATTTGCTTCCCTGATCAAAGGCCAGGAGTATACCTGGAATGTTTCCCACTATGGCTATATTTCACAGAGAAATACCTTTAAGGCAGGAGAACAGGCTGAGATCACTGTAGAACTTAAGAAACAGGATGCCACCCAGCCGGAGATTACCGACAATGACTGGACTAATTTCCGGAACAGCGAGAGCAATAACGGAATTACAGGCACATCCACACCGACCGATGCATTTTCGACCGTTCAGAAATGGGCGATGCGCATTGGTGTCGGCCAGGAGGCATCTGTCACACCACCGCTGATCCTGGGAGGCTATCTGTATGTGGCATCCGGACAGTTTATCTACAAACTCAACAAAAATACAGGAGATATCGTAGCAACCAGTGAACCGCTCAACGGAAATATGATCTATGCGCTGAATCCGCTTACCTATGCAGAGGGAATGCTGTTCGCCCAGATCGGCGGCGGCCAGATTCAGGCAGTCAGTGCTTCAACTCTCAGATCCGTCTGGATCAGTGAATCGCTGGGTGGTCAGACCCTCTCTCCGATCACATACAAAGATGGATATATCTACACAGGAACCTGGAATTCCGAGACCACGGCAGGCTCTTATTTCTGCCTTTCCGTGACCGACGAGGATCCGTCAAAAGGCGATGAGACCAAGTACTGTACCTGGAAATACAACCACAAAGGCGGTTTTTACTGGGCAGGCTCCTATGCGTCCGGCGATTATCTCGTATTCGGCTCCGATGATGGTTCCGGAGAAAAAAACTATACCAGCACGGCGATCCTCTATTCTGTCAACACCCATACAGGTCTCCTTCTGGACAAACTGACAGGACTTAACGGAGACATCCGTTCCACCGTAGTTTATAACAACGGATACGTCTATTTTACAACAAAAGGCGGCTGCCTTTACCGTGTGGCGATGAATACGGACGGAACCTTTGGCAGAGCAGACAGTTACAACCTCGGTGGCATGGCAACAGCAGCCCCGGTAGTATACAAAGGAAGAATCTATGTCGGCGTCTGCGGACAGGAAAGCCACCGGTTTGACGCCGATGCGGGACATCATTTCGATGTTCTGAATGAATCCGCTGCAGGACTTTCCCTGGCATATGAAGTTTCGATTCCGGGATATCCGCAGGCAGCACCGCTTCTTTCTACTGCATACGAGAATCAGGATTTCAACGGGGACGGACAGGCAGACGGACGTGTTTACCTGTATTTTACCTACAATGCCAGACCGGGCGGACTCTATATGCTGGCAGACGAGCCGGGACAGACCTCCGGAAAAGCAGAAGAACTGTTCCGTCCGGGAAGTGATCAGCAGCAGTACTGCATCAGCACGATCTGCGCTGACAGAGACGGAACATTGTACTACAAAAATGACTCCAACTACCTGATGGCAGTCGAGACAAACGGTGCATATCTGGACAGTGTGACTGCACAGGCAGACAATGGAAAAGTAACCTGGGACAAAGCTTTCCAGCGTTCTGTGACAGAGTACACCATAAGAACCGCAGAAAATGCCTCAAAAGTAACCCTGAATTTCAAAACCCCGGAAGGATGCACCCTGACGGTCAATGGAAAAGCTGCCGGAAATACATATACCGCAGATGTAAGCTCCGGAAGCGCGGAAGTTACGGTCGTGGCAGCTCTGGCAGGAAAGAGCAGAACCTATACGCTCCATCTGACAAAAGACCAGGGAAATACAAACCTTGCGAACCTGACCGCCAGCATCAGCAATACCTATTCGGACAGTACGAAATGGCTGGCACTGACACCGGCATTCAGCGCAGACAAAACCAGTTACCGCGTCACCTATCTGGGCAGTTCTTTCCTGCGCATCTATGCAGAACCGGCAGATCCGTCTGCAGACGTGACCATAGAAGCAGGAAAAGGCATCAGTAAGGTGATATACAAAGGAAAGGTGACAGGAAGTGGTTCTGCAGTCCGGCTTGATGCTTACTTTGACAGTGATGCTTCGATAGAAGAAGCGCAGGTAAAAATCGTTGTCACAGCAAAGACAGGAAAGAAAACAGAATACACTCTGACCATTCAGAGAAAAGAGACGATTTCCACACCGACACCGACACCGACGGTAACTCCCACACCAACGGCGACACCAAAGCCGACCCCTGTGCCGGAGAAATTCGGGGCATGGAAAACCGTATCAAAAGCAACGGTATTTGCACCGGAGAAACAGCAGCGAAAAGGAACAAAGGGAACTGTTCAGACCAGAACCGTCGGAAGGAAGCTGACCCCGACGATCCGTCTCAATACTACGAATATTAAATTACGGGTAAAACAGACGACAGCCCTGGTAAAAGTCAGCGGGCTTGCGAGAGGAGATTCCATCCGTTCCTGGACTTCCTCCAACCGGAATATTGCAACGGTAGATTCCAGAGGCAGGATTACCGGAAAACGTGCAGGCAGGACCAGAATCACAGTGACACTGAGAAGCGGAAAAAAAGCGTACATCAATGTCACAGTGCAGAAGTCCATAGTCAGAACCGAAAAGATCACAGGTCTTCGCTCTTGCCAGACCATGAAACGAGGAGCGAAGCTGACCCTGAAACCGGTTCTGACACCACTCACTTCCCAGGAGAAGATCACCTATAGTTCTTCAAACAAAAACGTGGCAGTCGTTTCTTCCAGAGGCGTGATCAATGCCAGAAAGAAAGGAACCGCAAGGATCACAGTAAGATCCGGAAAGAAATCTTATGTGATCAAAGTAACTGTTAAATAAAATTGTGACCGGCAAATAAACAGATACTTAAAATTATAAAATAACCTCAAAATGCCTTGAACCAAAAGAGAAAGAATGCTAGTATAAAACAAAGCATATTTCTTAGAAGTTCAGGGCATTTTTGCCGTCTAATTATTTTTTTCTAAAATCATTTCAGAAATCCATGCTTTTAAATTCCAGTCAAAACAAAAAAAGCAGGGGTTCGAAGTGAAAAGAAAGACAGTACATCACGTTCTGAAACTTTTCCGAATGCTGTTCTCTGATCGCAAAAATCTGCTTTCCCTTTACAATGCAGTAAACGGAAGCAGCTACGAAGACCCGGACGCACTGGAGATCGTGACGCTGGAAAATGCAGTCTATATGGGAATGAAGAATGATCTGGCATTTATTGTGGACACGGGACTGTTTCTGTATGAACACCAGTCAACCTACAACCCAAATATGCCGCTGAGGGATCTCTTTTACATAGCAGGGGAATACCAGAAGCTCGTAGACCACAGATCCCTGTATTCATCCAGCATCCAGAAGATCCCGGCACCGAACTTCCTTGTATTCTACAACGGAACCGAAAGAGAAGAAGACAGCTGGGTCAGTTACCTGTCAGAATCCTACGAAAACCTGACCGGTGAGCCGAACCTGGAATTAAAGGTGATTACCCTGAATATCAACGAAGGCCACAACAGCCAGTTACTGGAGCAGTGTCAGATCCTGAGAGAATATGCCCAATATGTAGCAAAAGTGCGGGAATACGCAGGAAGCACCGACCTGGACACAGCCGTAGAACAGGCAGTCAACGACTGTATCCAGAGCGGAATCCTTGCAGAATTCCTTCGAAAAAACAAATCGGAGGTGATCGCAATGAGTATATTCGAATACGACAAAGAAGAGGAAGAACGAAAACTGCGAAAGGCAGAATACGAAGCCGGATTGAAAGAGGGGGAATTGCAAAAAGCAAAAGAAACAGCTATGGCGTTGAATAAAATGAAATTTCCACTGGAGAAGATTGCAGAAGCACTTCAGACTGACGAAGTTGTAATACAGGAATGGATCAGTTCAAAATCATAAAGGCGATCGCAATAGGCTGTGTTTTGATCTGCCCAGAAGGTTATATTAAATATAGAAGAGATGAAATTTACATTTGATTTCTGCGGTTCTATAATAATGCTCGAAAGGGGCGGTATTATGAGTACCATATTTCCAAGAGAAGAAAAAGCAGAGCAGATTTTTGACAGAATTCTTACAAATCCAAATGCCTGCGAGCGGTTAAAAAACACCTTCTTTGAGGTGATACCATCCGCAGAAGAAAGCGAAGGTGCCGGGACAGACATTCCGGGAACGGTTTTTGCGGCGGCTTTGTTCAATGCCTATGAGAATAAGGATCTTTCCGCTTTTCTCATGGCAGTCTGTAACAACAGCGTTTTTGACCTTCTGAGGAATTCTTTTCTGATTCCGATACGGTTCAATGACAAAGGTGTGGAGAATCCGGTTCTTCTCACAGATGATAAAGGAAATCTTCTGAATGAATTCAAAAATCATCTTTACGAGAAAAAATACAAAATGTTCCACAAACTTTATGAAGAGCAGGATGAAATACCGGATTATCAGATGTATATGGCAGATGGATTCCGGGAAAATCACAGTTATACAGACAGTGGTGAAATCGTAACCGAAAAGATTTCAAAACACACAGGAATTCTCCTGATGTTCCGTTTTCCGGAGTCCGTAAAGCTGGACATCAACGAGGACAGAATCTATGCAGTTGTGTGGGATTTCCTGATGCGTCTTCAGGAGGAACTGCCGCGTGCTCTGATGTACTATGGAGTCAGAGATGAGGAAGGCAGAGAAAAAAATACAGCCACGTTGGGAATTTTTCTCCCGTTTCATCATTTTGAGAGAAAAATGGAAAAAAATATCGAGATTGCAAACGGTATCGGATTGGGATGCCGGGAACACATTCTGGTTGAAATAAACAGACAGGCGGGGAAGTGAAAACGATGCAGCAGATCATCAGAAAAAATCATATGGATATCGCCTGGCATGAATACACAGATGAAAACGGGGCAGATGTTCCGGTAACAGAGGCGAGTCTTACAGAAAAAGCATCCATCATCGGCCGTGTGGGAATCATGCTTCTGTCATGCGGAACCGGCGCATGGAGAGTCAGAAGCTCCATGAATACGCTGGCAGAAACCATGGGGATCACCTGTACGGCAGATATCGGCCTGATGTCGATCGAGTACACCTGTTTTGACGGCGAAAACGGCTTTACACAGTCACTGTGTCTTACCAATACCGGAGTAAACACTTCCAAGCTGAACCGGCTGGAGCATTTTATCCGGGAATTTGAAATCGAGGGAAAAGACATGTCTGGAGAGAAACTGCATTCTCTTCTGGATGATATCGAAAGAATACACGGACTGTATTCACCGGTCACACTTGGATTTGCGGCGGCGCTTGCATGCTGTGGATTTACGTTCCTGCTGGGTGGCGGTCCGATTGAGATGTTCTGCGCTTTTGCAGGAGCCGGGATCGGGAATTTCCTGAGATGCAAACTGACAAAGCATCATTTTACTCTGTTTCTCTGCATCGTTTCTTCTGTCTCTATGGCCTGTCTGGTCTATGCCGGATTTCTGAAGATCGGTGAGATATTGTTCAGTATTTCCATTCAGCATGAGGCGGGATACATTTGTGCCATGCTGTTTATTATTCCGGGATTTCCGTTTATCACAAGCGGAATTGACCTTGCCAAGCTGGATATGCGCTCTGGAACCGAGAGACTGATGTATGCGCTGATCATTATTCTGGTTGCAGCAATGTCCGCATGGATCATGGCACTGCTTCTGCATCTGAAGCCGGTTGATTTTATTAAATTCTCCCTGCCGGCAGAGATGTGGATCTTATGCAGGCTTGTAACCAGTTTCTGTGGAGTGTTCGGTTTCTCGATCATGTTCAACAGTCCGGTCCGGCTGGCAGCATCAGCAGGAGTGATCGGAGCGGCTGCCAATACGCTCCGTCTGGAACTTGCAGATCTGGCAGGAATGCCGCCTGCCGCTGCCGCATTCATCGGTGCGCTGACAGCCGGCCTTCTGGCATCCATGATAAAAAACAAAGTGGGTTATCCGCGAATCTCCCTGACGGTTCCCTCGATTGTTATCATGGTACCGGGGCTGTATCTCTACAGAGGCTTTTATAATCTTGGGATAATGTCACTTGCCACAGCCGCTTCCTGGTTCGCCGCCGCGATTCTGATCATAGCGGCTCTCCCCCTGGGACTCATCTTCGCAAGGATCCTGACCGACAGAACCTTTCGATATTGTACCTGATTCGCCAAAACTCCCCCGGTCAGATACAGAAAAACGTAATAAATAAAACGAAAATGCATGAAAGTATCGCCCTTTTTTTCGAAAAAAGCAAGAATTAATATAGAAAAAATTGACGCTTTCAGACAGAAATGCTATAATAGGCTCAACGACATAACCAGGCGTGGTCTGACCGGAGACGGTCAGTTTGTGGAAATCCGGTGCGATTCCGGAACTGTTTTTGCTGTGTGAGATATTGACGCGGAAATATTTTAAGTCGGCATTACCAGCGCGTTGTATAGGACAGAGACTCATCTATATTATGAGACTCTGTTTTTTGTTGCCAAAAATAATTCACAAAAGGAGGAGCAAAGTGAAGAAAAAAGAACTTTTAAAGAGATTGTCGGCCATCTCCATGGCAGCGATGATGACAGTAACAGCGGTACCGGCGAATACCTTTGCTGCCGATATCGAATTCTCTGATGGAGAAGCAGAAACAGCAGAAGCACAGGAGGACAGTGCAGATATTTCTGTTGAAGAGGATACTGGCAGTGCAGAAGCGCAAACAGAGGACTTCCAGGCAGAAGAACCTTCTGAGGAAGCAGTAACTGTTAATGAGGAGAATGCGGACTTCTCAGCAGATGCGGAGGATGCTTTATTCAGCGATGGCGCAGAGGCAGTGGGAGATGCCGTTGATGATGCGAAAGTTGCAGCAGATGAGTATCTTAAAAACAATTATGTAGATAATAATAAGATTATCACAAGTGGTGGCGCCGGTGTTGTTAAAAGCCAGGATGGTCTTTCTTATTCAGTGGGACTTAAAATACCGACTAGTGGTAGTAAAATTAGTAGCCTGCGTTTTAAAACAGAGAGCTCTTCTTCAAATTACAGAGTGGGATGGTATATTAACAGTGACTGTCCATGGGTGAATATCGGAACAAAAAAACCTGCCAATCTTGGAAGTCTGCGTATTAACCGGCCAACAGCAGAGCAGGGAGCACAGAGCTTCCAAGCAACGCTGCGACTGTTTTCCGCTGATACATCCGCTGATGTGATCAACGATGAAACACAGGCAGCTTCAGCCGCTCTTGCAACCCAGGAATTTACCATTATCATAGAAGCAGCAGAACCGAACTATACTATGCGTATAAATGTAGTCGATGAGGAAGGTAATCTGATTCCGGATGCAATCGTAACACTGGAGAAAAACTGGAATGCAGTTGCTCCGAAAGCTGACGGCTCCTATGACATGGAAAAGGGTGCAGGATACAGCCTGACTGTCAAGAAAGACGGATACAACGACTACACAGAAAGCTATTTTACCTTCAATCCAACAGAGGTAAATACAGTAAAAACCGTTACACTGAAGAAAATCGTTACAAGAAACATCAGATTCAATGTGACCGACAAATCCGGCAATCCGGTCAATGGTGCCAAAGTGAGTGTCAAAAAAGGATACTATAGTACGGTAAATCCGGAAGCAGACGGAAGCTACAATCTCATAGATGGAACTTCCTACAACTATACCGTAGAAGCGCCAAATTACAAAACTGCAAGCAGCTCCTTCACACCGTCCGGGGACCAGACCATTGATATTCAGCTGGAAAAAAATATTATAGATTATAATGTAAAATTCAATCCGGTAGACAATGACGGCAAAGCCATCGAGAATGCATCCATCAAGGTAACCTATGAAGAGGAAGATCCGTGGGATGAGGACGAAACAGAAACAACAGAGCTGAAAGCAAACGAAGATGGAAGCTACACCATGAAAAAAGGCGTGACCTACACCTATACTGTCAAAGCTTCGGACTACAAAGATGTAACAGCTACTTATACACCATCCGGTGATGACGAGAATGTATCCATTGATGTCAAAATGGTATCAAGCATTGACCCGGCAGATGTAGAAACCGTAAATGCCATCAAAGAGAAGTTTGACAAAGAAGTGGGAACACTCCGTCCGGATTTTGCATCCTGCAAGAATATCTGTGATCTTGTTAAGACCAAAATCGAGGCACTTGGCATGGATACAACAGGTGTGACGGTTTCTGTCAAATCCAGTGATGACCCAGACACCGTTGCAACAGATGGAACTATTCATTACTATGCACAGGCACCGAATTCATTTACAGCAGTCAATTCCAAAAATATAAACCTTGTTTTTGTATTCGAGAAGAATGGTGCAAAGGCAGAAACAGCTGAAAGCAGAGCAACCATCGGCTGGGATCGTGACTACTTTAATACACAGATGGCAGCAGATCAGGAGAATCTTACCTGGGACAAGATCAAAGGTTCCAATACAGATGCGGCAGAAGTAACTTCAAATCTGACACTTCCACAGTGCATGAGCAGCAGTGTAAACACTGCATGGTCCAAGATTACATGGACATCCTCTGATGAAAGCGTAATCAGCTTCAAAGACACCGGCTGGGGTTCTCTGATTGATGCAAAAGAAGGTGTGGTTACTCCGCAGCAGGAAGATAAAGAAGTGACCCTGACAGCTAACTTTAATGCAAATGACAGACTGTTGAACGGATATGTAGAAAAAGTATCTGATTTTGCAACTTTGACAAAAGAGTTCAAAGTAACCGTCAAAGGTACCGGCATAACCAAACCTACCGAAGAAGAACTTCGGGCAATTCTTGACCAATATTATACAGCAGATAAGATTACAGACTCTAATACACAAGGAGCAGTTGATCTGGCAAACTGTACCTCAGATCTTCAGCTTCCGAGATACACGAGGATCACAGATGCGAATGGTGAAAATGTATTTAATAACAGAGAAATCACAGTAACTTCAGATAATGCGGCCATTACAATTTATGGTTACAGAGCTGCTGTAGATCGTTTTGCCTCTAATGATGATATTAACGCAAATCTGATCGTGACCTTTACCCGTGATGGAGTAACTGCGACCAAGAAGATTCCGGTTACAGTCAAAGCAATCACAGAGGCAGAAGTTCAGGATCAGTTAAATCTGATGGAACTGGCAAAGGCTCATTATTTTGACGGAATCAATGACGGACAGTATGCAGACAAAGATTCCATCACCGGAAATCTTCATCCATTCCAGGAAATGATTCTTGGAGAAGAAGGAAATCCGAAATGGATCTATAATTTTGATGACAAGACCGGCAAGGGTATTATTCCGGACGATCAGTTTACAGATCCATGGGAAATGGAAGGTGCAGGATACAACAAATTCAAATCTTCCAATAATGCAGTAGTAGGACATGAGAACCTTGTTGTAACAAGAAGAGAAACCGACACACAGATTACGATTTCTTCTGTACTCAGCAGTGAACTTTACAGAGAAGCTGCTGCAAAACATCCGGATAATGCAGTCCTGCAGAAACTTTACAAACAGCCGGTTTCTGTAACCGTTACCATCAAAGGTACCAAATCCGCAGCAGAAGGTCTTCAGAAACTGATCAGTGAGGCACAGACACTTCTGGATGGAATGACAGAGGGAACAGAAGCAGGTCAATATCCGGAAGGAACAAAGGCCACACTTAAGGAAGCTATTGACACAGCAACAGCAGTTCTGAACAAAGAAAATGTAACAGAAGAGGAACTGAGTGATGCTACACAGGCACTTCAGAAAGCTGTTGATACAGCAAAAGATGCACAGAATACAGCCGTTGCCGAGGTTAAGATCAGAGTCAATATGGCAAACCAGCCAGCAAGCCTTCGGGATCTTACTGTCACAGCAAAAGACGCAGCTGCTTATGGATACGAAAAACCAGAAGCAATGAAGAATCAGGTAACTGTAGTAGATGCGTTATACACACTGCACAAAGCAATGTATGGAGAAGCATTTGATGCAGATCCGTCCAGATATCTCAACGTGGGAACAAACGGATGGATCAATACCGTTTTTGAAGATACAACAGGAAATGTCGGCTATTATGTAAATAACGAATATCCGGTAGATGAAACAGGTATGGGAACTGTCGCAAATACAACCGTACTGCATTCAGGTGATGAATTCAGCATTTATCTGCTTGCAGACACAACAAGCTGGAGCGACGAGTTCATGTACTTTAAGGATGTTCCGACCGAAATCTGTGCCGGAAAAGAATTCCAGGCAGTACTCTATGGAAGAAATATGATGTCAGCAGGTGCGTCTGCAGAAGCAGGCTGTACTGTGGAACTGAAAAATCTTGATACAAATGAGACAGCAGAATTTGTAACAGACGCAGATGGGGTAGCTTCCATTAAAGCAGACAAAGCCGGAAACTACCAGCTCACAGTAACAAAAACACCATACACATATTTTGTTGCTCCACTTGCCCAGTTTGAAGCAAAAGAACATGTCTTCGATGAAGGAAAAGTAACAAAAGAGCCAACCTGCGCAGAAGCAGGAGAAAAGACTTACACCTGTACAGTCTGCGGAACAACAAAGACAGAAGAGATCGCAAAGACAAATAAACATACCTATGACAAAGGTGTAGTGACAAAGAAAGCAACTTATACAGCAACAGGTGTGAAGACTTATACCTGTACAGTCTGCGGTGCGACAAAGACAGAAACAATTCCGAAACTGAAACATACACCGAAATATGTATGGAAGACTGTTTCAAAAGCAACGGTATTCCAGCCGGAGAAACAGGTCGGATACTGCGTATACTGCAAACACACACAGACCAGATACCATGGAAGCAAACTCAAGGCAACCATTAAACTGAATACAACCGCCATCACTCTGCAGAGAAAACAGGCAACAAAGAGAGTCAGAGTAAGCATGGCAAACGGAGACTCCATCAGATCCTGGGTTTCCACTAACACAAAGATCGTGACCGTGGACAGAAACGGCCTGATCAGAGCGAAGAACCGTAACGGAAGTGCGAAGATCATCGTAACCTTAAAGAGTGGAAAGAGAGCAACCCTGAATGTCAAAGTTCAGTCCAATAAAGTCACAACCACAAAAATCAGTGGTCTGAAATCCTCCATGACTCTCAAAAAAGGTCAGAAGACAACACTGAAACCAGTGATCAGTCCACTGACCTCCACAGACAAAGTAACCTATGCAACATCAAATAAAAACATTGCAGCAGTTTCTTCCACTGGCATTATCACAGCCAAAAAGAAAGGAACCGCAAAGATCACAGTAAGATCAGGAAAGAAATCCTATGTGATCAAAGTAACCGTAAAATAATATATGCAGCATTCAGACCGGAGCCTTCCACAGACTCCGGTCTGTTTTTGTCTGACTGTCCGCTGCAAGCTCGTTGTTACAAAATGGACATTCATCCGGAGATGTCTATAGACGAGCCATTCAAAAAACGGTATACTGTCTGTAGAAATCTTATTATCGGGATGAAAGGAGCATGGAAAGTCTCATGTGGGAAAAAATCAACAACTTTTTAAAAGGGCAGATTGTAACCTCGATCATATATATCGCCCTGGGAGCGTGCCTGGCGTTTATGCCTGTGAACACGATCAATGTAATCTGTAAATTTATATTTGGAATTCTGCTGATCCTTGTAGGATTTTATCATATCCTGATCTATATTCTGGAGAAACTGAATTCCACGATCCTGGATCTTTTTTCCGGCGGTGTTCTGATGGTTATCGGAATTTTTCTCTTCATGAATCCCCAGATCGTAGTCAAGCTTCTGCCGATCCTGCTTGGAACCTTTATCCTGGTAGACAGCATCTGGAGCCTCAAAGGAAGCCTGAAACTTAAGAAAAACGGAAGCGGATTCTGGAAAATCCTCCTGATCGGAAGCCTGATCTTCATCGGGCTCGGTGTTTCCCTTGTACTCAATCCGTTCACAATGGTAAAATACACGGTAATCTTTGCAGGATGGATCTTCCTCTGTAACGGAGTGGTAGACCTCATCTACCTGATCCTCCTCCGTCGCGGTCTGAAAGAACTCAAACAGGAAGCAGAAGCAGTCGATGCAGACAGCGAGATCATATCTGATGATGCAGAAAGTTCTGCACAGCCAGAAGAACCGGTCGTACCGGAATACGCACCGTGGAACTCACGCAGGAAGGCAGAGCCAGCAGACGATTTATCTGACAGTGAGGAAGAAACTTCTGATAAAGAACCTTTCGACAGCAATGCTTATGATAGGGAAGTTTCCGAGATGGAAGAATCCCTCGATGTTGTGCAGGTGAGAGAAGAAGAGGTTCCGTTGAACGAGTCGACAGAAGAGATGACTGAGCAGGAGAATGATCCGCCGGCCGCCAGAGGAGCGTACGTAGTATCCAAGCCAACCGTAACCGATGATGATCTTTCCGATACCAAAGATGAGAACCTTCTTGGTCTGATCTCCCGTAAACGAAAGAAAAATAAGAGCGAATAAAAAGATGACGAGACATAGACGAATCTGTTGTATACTGCTCGCATGTATCTGCTGTCTGTGCTTTTCAATTACATGTTATGCGAGGGCCGGCGGCGGATCTTCAGGAGGAAGTTCAGGGGGAAGTTCCGGTGGAACATATCATTATAATAATGAATCAAACTATACGGATGACGAGAGTCCGGGTGGATGGTCGCAAACGATAGTTGGCTGGATGGCAATGGCATGTTTTGCCGGGGCTGGAACGATTGCATTTCATTGCTATATTCAAAAGGCAAAATACAAAAGTCTTCAAAAAATGAAGAAATTCGAAAAGCCGGGCGAAGACTGGAATGCAAAAGAAATGCAAAAATATGTGGAGAATGCATATTTTGTTATTCAGGAATGCTGGAGGCTCCTGGATCCATCTTATGCAGAAAAGTATCTGAGTAAAAGTCTTGCCCAAAGTTGGACTACAAAACTTGAATGGATGAAAGTTAAACATGAAAAGCCAATACAGAAACGAGTTCAGCTCCTGAGTGTGACTCCGGTATCTGTGTGGGATGATGAAGGTGAAGAAGATGCCAGTATTGTTTATCTGATTCATGGAAGAATGATTGGATATTATATCAATACAGATACATTAGAGGTTGTTCGTGGAAAAAAGATTCCGGAGTCGTTTTATGAATACTGGACATTTATACGTGAAGACGGAAGATGGGTGTTGAATGAAATTCAACAAAAAGATGAAGTTGATGTGCATGAATTGTAAAATGTACATCAATTTTTTTATATTTTTATATCTTGAAAAAACAACATATTTCTTGATTTTTTATCATAGTATAAAAATACTAACAAATCTATAATAAAGACAGGTTGAAAGAGAACAAAATCTACAAAAAAAGGAGAGACAAGTACTATGAAAATGAAAAAACTCACAGCAATGGCAATGGCAGCATTAACAGCAGCAACCATGATCCCGTCCGTACCGGTTATGGCAGCAGACGGTGGAAAGGTTTACTATCTGAACTTCAAACCAGAAGCAGATGAAGCTTGGCAGAACCTGGCAAAAGCTTACACTGAAGAAACAGGAACAGAAGTAACAGTTGTAACAGCAGCATCCGGACAGTATGAGACAACACTTCAGTCTGAAATGGCAAAGAGCGATGCTCCGACACTGTTCCAGGTAAACGGACCGGTTGGACTTAAGAACTGGAAAGATTACTGCTATGATCTGACAGATGCAGAGATCACAAAAGGACTTACCTCTGATACTTACGAGCTCAAAGACGGAGATGCTGTAGATGGTATCGCATATGTAATCGAATCCTATGGCCTGATCACAAACAAAACCTTACTTGAAAAAGCAGGATATTCTCTGGATGATATCAAGAGCTACGATGATCTGAAGAAAGTAGCAGATGATATTCAGGCAAGAAAGGACGAGCTTGGAATCAAAGGTGCTTTCACATCTGCAGGTATGGACGGATCCTCTGACTGGAGATTCAAAACACATCTTGCAAACCTTCCGATCTACTATGAGTACAAAGAAGACGGAATCGATGATACAGAGGCAATCAAAGGAACATATCTTGACAACTACAAGAACCTGTTTGACCTGTACATCACAGATTCTACCTGTGACGGAGCTGAACTCTCTGCAAAAACAGCAGATGACTCCAGAAACGAATTTGTAAACGGCGAAGCAGTATTCTATCAGAATGGTACCTGGGAATATGCAGAACTGTCCAAGACATACGGAGATGACGAGCTTGCAATGATCCCGATCTACTTTGGTGTAGATGATGAGAACGAGGGACTTGCAACAGGTACAGAGAACTACTGGTGTGTAAACAAGAATGCATCTGATGAAGACGTTCAGGCAACTCTGGACTTCATGAACTGGTGTGTAACATCTGAAACAGGAACAAAATCCATGGCAAACGATATGGGATTCACACTTCCTTTCAAAACAGCACAGGAGTCTACAAACGTATTTGTAAAACAGGATGCTGAATACACAGAAGCTGGAAAAACACCTGTTTCATGGAACTTCACAACAATGCCGTCTGAAGAGTGGAAAAACGGACTTGGAACAGCTCTTACCGCATATGCAGCAGGCACAGGTTCATGGGATGATGTTGTAAGTGCATTCGTTGACGGATGGGCTACAGAGAAAGCTCTCTCCGAGTAATCAAAATAATATGTGATCAATCATCAAGAGGAGGCGAGGTTCTTGCCTCCTCCTGTGGGTTCTATGAGAGGGAAAGAGGAGAATTATAATGGTAGGAAGAACGATCAAAAAATGGTGGCCGATTTTTGTACTGCCGACTTTTGCGGCATTTGTTATCGGTTTCCTTTGGCCTTTTATCTGGGGCATTTATCTTTCATTTTGTAAATTTACAACCGTAAATGATGTAACCTTTGTCGGATTTTCAAACTATTCCAAGATCTTACTGGATAACACCTTCAGTCATTCATTCTGGCTGACCGTTGTGTTTGCTTTTGTTTCAAGTATTCTGATCAATGTGCTGGCATTTTCCATCGCACTGGTACTCACCAAGGGATACAGAGGAACCAATGCATTCCGTACCGTATTCTTTATGCCGAACCTGATCGGTGGTATCGTACTTGGATATATCTGGCAGACACTGTTAAACGGACTGCTCTCCAAATGGGGACAGCCTCTGCTTTCGCTTTCTGCAAGAAACGGATTCATCGGTATGCTGATCCTTCTGATGTGGCAGCAGATCGGTTATATGATGATCATCTACATAGCAGGTCTGAACAATGTTTCTCCTGATCTGGTCGAAGCAGCACAGATCGACGGTGCGACAAACAGACAGATCCTGTTCAAGATCAAGATCCCGATGATCATGCCGTCTGTTACAATCTGTACTTTCCTGACTCTGACAAACGGATTCAAGATGTTTGACCAGAACCTTTCTCTTACAGGAGGAGATCCGGGTAAACAGTCACAGTTACTGGCTTTGAATATTTATGATACATTTTATGCAAGAAGCGGCGCTCAGTGGAAGGGTATCGGCCAGGCAAAAGCAGTTGTATTCTTCCTGCTGGTTGTAGCGATCGCACTGATCCAGCTTCGTGCAACATCATCTAAGGAGGTGCAGCAGTGATGGGAAATAAGAAAAAAAATCCGGTTGCGTCAATCATTCTGACGCTGATCTGCATCCTCTGGATGTATCCGATCGTACTGATCTTAGTCAACTCTTTAAAGAAAGAAGCTGCGATTACAACTTCAGGTGTATTCAGTCTTCCTACAGCTGAGACATGGAATGGTGTTGCAAACTTTGTGGCAAGTGTTACACAGATGGATTTCCTCAAATCCTTCTGGTACAGTCTTGTGATCTCAGTGATGTCCGTTGTTCTGATCATGCTGTGCTGCTCTATGGCAGCCTGGTACATTGTTCGTGTAAACGGAACATTATCCAAGGTTTTCTATTACCTCTGTGTATTCAGTATGGTAGTACCGTTCCAGATGGTTATGTTCACACTGGCAAAAACAGCCGACACCTTACATCTGAACAATCCATACAACATTTGTATTATCTATCTTGGATTTGGTGCAGGTCTGGCAGTCTTTATGTTTACAGGATTTGTAAAGGGTATCCCGCTTGAAATCGAAGAAGCGGCTCTGATCGATGGCTGTACACCTCTGCAGGTATACTTCAAGGTTCTGATCCCGATCCTGAAACCAACAATTATCTCTACCGCGATCCTGGAACTGATGTGGGTATGGAATGACTACCTTCTGCCGACACTGGTACTGGATATCAAGAAATATCGTACCATTCCGATGGCAGTCCAGTATTTCCGCGGAAGCTTCGGACATGTGCAGATGGGACCGATGATGGCAAGTATCATGATCGATATCATTCCGATCATTATTGTATATCTGGTATGCCAGAAACACATTATCGAAGGTGTTGTAGCCGGTGCAGTCAAAGGCTGATAATTACATAACGAAAATTCAGTCTCCGGGAAGAAATATTCTTTCCGGGGACTTTGTGGTATAATGAAAAAGATAAATATAAGACACAGACAGGAGAATGCATGACAAACGTTTTAATTGTAGATGACGAAAAAATCGAACGAGAGGGGCTGAAATATCTGCTTTCCAGAGAGGAAGGAGAGCGTACTGTCTTTGAAGCGGCCAACGGCAAACAGGCGCTACAGGTTCTGCGCTCCGAGGATATCCAGCTTCTTCTGACAGATATCAAGATGCCGCACATGACCGGCCTGGAGCTTTCAAAGAAAGCCAAAGAAGAAAATCCCAACCTCCAGATCATCATATTCAGCGGCTTCAGCGACTTCACCTTTGCGCAGGAGGCGATCCGCTACGGTGTGACCGAATACATCCTCAAACCGGTAAATCCGGATGATTTCCACAAAGTGTTGGAGCGCGCAGAGAGCGAGATCAGCAAACGAAGAAAAAAAGAAAGCCGCGAGATCAAAGAGAAAAACTTCCTTCAGCAGTATTTTCTCCAGAGCTATCTCTACTCCGGCAAAAAAGAGATCCTGCAAAAAGCCGGCGAACTCATTGATCTGGACAAGTGGAACAGCTGGCACTGCGCGATCCTGATCGAGTCAGATGTGGCACTTTTTGATACAGCAGAAGAAAATCTGGAACAGGAACTGCAGAAAGAACTCCACAGGATGTTTTTCTACATGAACCTGAATGCAAGACAGTCACTCATTCTGTTCCAGGATGTGTACTGCGATTATCAGCTTGTGGCAAATCATATCTATAATTTCCTGAAACGTGAGTACATGGAGCGGTTTTATCTTGCCGTGAGCAGGAAGTTTGACGGATGTGAAAGTCTTCCATCTGTTCTGGAGCAGCTGGAACAGCAGATGGAGGAGAATTCTATCATCCGGACAAGCATGTGTTTACCAATGAGGATGAAGTGCTTGGCATGGCAATCGGAGAAGTGCAGGATTCTCAGCTTATGCAGGCGATTTCCGAGGATATCACCCGCAAGGATATAGAACAGCTCTGGAGACATTTTGAATGCCTTAAGGAAAAATACCATGATAACACCCAGTATTCTGCGATGTATATCAAATTTGTATTTTCTAACGTGATCCAGGAGCTTTTTCAGGAAAACCAGTTTTCCGGTGAGCACAAACTGGAACACGAGATCGAACGCCTCTATAACTGCAGGAATATTATGGAGATCCTTTCTGTGACAGAGGACAATATCAAAGAGTACGAGGCTTTTCTGGAGCGTTCCATGAACAGTTCAAGGAATGAAGTGACTGCCGTCAAGAATTATATCTATCAGCATTATGAAGAAGACCTGAATCTGGAAATGCTGGCGGAAAAAGTATATCTGTCTTCCGGCTACTTAAGCTTTATCTTCAAAAAAGAGACCGGCATGAACCTCAATCGCTACATCCGTGTCTTCCGTATGAAAAAAGCCAAAGAACTTCTCTGCAGTACCAACATGAAGGTAGCACAGATCAGTGAAAAAGTAGGATTCGCCAACGTTTCCTATTTCTGCCGGAGTTTCCGGGAATATTATGGAAGCAGCCCGGAATCTTACCGGAAAGGAACAGGAGAGGATGAACAGACTTCGTAAATGGATCAAAAACATGAAATACCGGCACAAGCTGACGATTCTTCTGGTCGTGACTGCCTTGGTGCCGATGACAGTTCTTGCCCTTTATGCCCACAGCAGACAGAGTACGATGGTTCGAAGCAGTGATCTGGAGGATATGCAGTCGATCATCGACCAGACGAAGGAGAGTATTGACAGTCAGACTGCCGTTTACAGCAGTCTTTTGAATTATCTTACTTATTCGCCGGATATTGAGGAGATCATCAAGGAAAAAAACATCGATAATTACACGGCATATGAGAAATACACCGAGATCGCAGATCCTCTTCTGTCCGTGCCGAAATCCTATCACGATGCGATCAACCGCATTCAGCTTTTTGCCGAGAGCATTCAGGTAGAACACGAGTATACCCTGGTCCCGCTTGCCAAAATGCAGGAAGAGTGGTGGAGCAGTGAACTCAAGAACGATGTGCGGATTCAGTGGATGGTAGATGCAGACCGCAAAGAAGTTACCGCTGTCCGTATGATCTATAGTGGACAGAAACTGGATGCCGCAATCTGCATTTCGCTGGATTATGACAAGATCTTTCAGCCGCTGACCAATATCCTCACGGATGAGAATGGAGGAATGATCGCGGATGAAAATGGCACAGTCCTTTACAACAGAAGCAGCCTGGAAGGAACAGGTATCCAGAAAACAGACAAAGCAGGTACCGCTATCAAGAAACTCAGTGAAACCTGTGCATATACCAGTGCAGAAAGCGAAGAAAACAGCTGGACTTTTTATCTCTACAAAAGCCAGAAAGCGATCTCCGGTTCTGTCCGCAGGCTTCTTCTGGAAGAAATCCCCCTGATCGCGGCATGTGGTCTGATCATCCTGTTTCTGGGGATGGCTTTTTCCCGACTGTTTACACGTAAGATCGAAGAGCTTACCAGAAATATGGACCGGGTAAACCACGGAAGCAGGGAAGTTACCGTAAGCAGTGATTCTGAGGATGAAGTAGGAATCCTGATCAACAGTTTCCACAGCATGATGGATGAGATCAACCGTCTGATCGATGAGGTCTATGTCAACAAGATCGCATTGAAGGAATACGAACTGAAGGCACTGCAGGCGCAGATCAACCCGCATTTTCTCTATAACACCCTTTCCATGATGAACTGGATGGCGATCCGGAGCAATCAGATGGATATCAGCAAGGTTACACTTGCATTGTCGACGTTTTACAGGACGGCACTCAGTAAAGGCGAGGACATGGTCACGGTCGAAAACTGTATCCGGAATATGGAGGCATATCTGGAGATCCAGCTTACCATGCATGACAACAACTTCACCGTAGAATGGGAGACAGACCCGGAGATCAAGAATGAAAAAATGCCGAAACTTCTTCTCCAGCCAGTTGTAGAAAACGCGATCGAACACGGCATTGACGAAAAAGAAGAGGGAGACAAAAAGATTTCCCTGTCGTTCAAAGGCGTAGGAGATGATGTCGTGATTACCGTCCGTGACAACGGAATGGGAATGGAACAGGAAAAAGCAGAGACACTTGTCGCTTATCAGGCGAAGGGGTATGGGCTTAAGAATGTCAATGACCGTATCCGACTGCTCTACGGGGAGGGATACGGGATCCGGATCTTCAGCGCACCCGGTGAGGGAACAAATGTTGTGATGAGATTCCCGAAGGAGGGCAAGAAACATGAAGACTAAATGGAAACTGCCCGTGATCCTGGGATGTATCGTAAGCATGATGTTAAGCGGATGCAGCAGTGTCTCCAGAGAGACAGATAAGAGTGAAACATCGACAGAAACAGAAAACACAGCTTCCGCAAAAGAAACTGTCCGCACCGGTACCTGGGAAACAGCCGCGCAGACACCTTATGGAGCATATCCGGAGCTTGTGACCTATACTCTGGGACAGATGAGCGGTACAAACAATTCGAACCTCCCGGATGGAAATACTTACGAAGACAATGCCTACACCCGTTATCTCCGAAAGATGCTGAACATCCAGAACAAAAACGTCTACATGGAGAGAGAAGACCGTTACGATGAATTTGTAAATATCCTGGTCAAAGACCAGACGCTCCCGGATGTTCTGGTGGTGTCGGACAGAGAAACACTCAAAGAACTGGTCGATAATGATCTGGTGGCAGATTTGAGTGAGGTTTACGAAAATTGCACTTCCAAACGAATCAAAGAAATGTTTGAGAGCTACGGAAGCGACCTTCTGGATTCTGTGAGATTTAACGGAAAACTGATGGCGATCCCGGAGACTGTCACAGACCATGGACCGCGTCTGATGTGGCTGCGCAAGGACTGGATCGAAGAACTGGGGCTAGAAGAACCCAAAACGCTGGAAGATGCATTTGATATCGTGGAGGCATTTACAGAAAACCGGATGGGAACAGAAGACGGAGAAGACCCGATCGGCCTTGTCTGTGACACTGATCTGGTGGGAAGTACCAGTTCCAGTTATTCTGTCGATCCTGTTTTTGATAAATTCCATGCAAGCCCGCAGAGGTGGATCAACCAGAATGGAGAGATCGTTTATGGCTCTCTGACAGAAGAAACAAAAAACGCCCTCAGCTATCTGCATGAACTCTACGAACGTGGTGTACTGGATCAGAACTTTGCCCTGCGTGCGCAGAACAATCTCAGAGATCTGGTGGTAAATGGAAACTGCGGAGCTTTTTTTGGACTCTGGTGGACGCCGAACAATCCTCTGATGGATGTCTATGAGACAGACCCGGAAGCGGACTGGCAGCCATATTATCTGCAGGAAGCAGACTGGCAGAATGTGTATGATAGCTTCCGCGATAATAAATATGTTGTTGTACGTAAGGGTTATGAGCATCCGGAGATCGTGATGAAGATCATCAGTGTGCTGTTTGACTACACCAGATATGGAGCGCAGGATGCAGACGAGGTGAATGCATATTTTGCCCTGAATGTCGATCCGACGGCAAGACCGCTGGTCATCAACATTGATTATAATGAGGCGACGTTCCAGATCACCAAGGATATCCAGAGCGTGATGAGTGGCATGCGAAAAGAAACAGATTTAAGTGCGATCGAGAAATCCTACTATGATGCAGCAGAAAAATTTATCCAGGGAAGATCAGAGACAGCAGAGGACTGGGCGGCATACGAGTCCAGACTTGCAGCAGTCGGGCGGCTGATCGAGGGAAATTACCGGACGACTGCGAAGCGGTATCTGGATGACAGTGACGGCGAGATCCCGAAATCACTTCAGCAGTTAGAAAAAGACAGTTTTATCCAGATCATCATGGGCGTACAGCCAGTTGATTATTTTGACGAGTTTGTAAAAGAATGGTATGAACAGGGTGGTGAAGAGCTGACAGAACAGCTCCGAAAGTCTAATCCAGGAGAATAAAAAAGCAGAGAGGAAGTTTCAGGATTTCCTCTCTGCTTTTGCTAAAGATTAAGTTTTGGTGTTTTTTTATTTCCCAAGATGCCAGATATCATTATCATATTCTTTAATAGTCCTGTCAGAAGAGAAGAATCCGGCCTGTGCGATATTGATCAGAGTTCTGCGGCTCCAGTTTTCCTGATCTGCGGCGTAGTCAGCCATTGCCTGCTGTTTACGTACCACATAGGCGTTGAAATCCGGAAGAGTCTGGAACCAGTCTTTCCAGATCAGTTCATTCTGGAGACGTTTCAGATGTTCCTCATCGCCGAAGGAGAGCATTTTTTCGCTGGTGAGGAAGTCAATCGCACGACGAAGGTTCGGGTCTGCCTCGTACCAGTCTTTTGCACAGTAATCACCGACTGCATAGCGGTGGATGACCTGTTTGCTGCTCTGACCAAAGATATAGATGTTGTCGTTTCCGACTGCTTCGGAGATCTCCACGTTTGCACCGTCCATGGTTCCGAGAGTCAGGGCACCGTTCAGCATGAATTTCATGTTTCCTGTTCCGGATGCCTCTTTGGAAGCAAGGCTGATCTGCTCAGAGAGATCGCAGGCAGGGATCATCATTTCAGCAGCAGAGACGTTGTAGTTTTCTACAAAGACGAGCTGCATCCATTTGGAAACTTCCGGGTCATTCTCGATCACCTGAGAAAGTGTGAGCAGTCCGTGGATGATGTCTTTGGCGATAATGTACGCAGGAGCTGCCTTGGCACCGAAGATGCTGACCAGCGGAACGCTTGGTATATGGCCGGCTTTGATCTCCAGATACTGATGGATCAGGAACAGAAGATTTAACTGCTGGCGCTTGTACTCATGAAGCCGCTTGGACTGGATGGTGAACATGGCATCTGTGTTGACTTTTATACCCTGTTTGTGAAGGAGCCATGCGGCAAGTGCTTCCTTATTCTGCTTTTTGATCTCAGAAAGTTTCCTGAGGACATTCTGATCATTCGTATAAGCAAGAAGTTTTTTCAGCTCGGAAGCATCTTTTTTGAATCCGTTTCCGATCAGGCTTTCGATCTCGTTGGTCAGAGATGGGTTGCATTTCAGAAGCCAGCGGCGGAAGGTGATGCCGTTTGTCTTATTGTTGAATTTCTCAGGATACAGATGGTAGAATCCTGCCAGTTCGCTTTCTTTGAGGATCTGTGTGTGCAGGGTTGCGACACCATTTGTAGAATGTGAGAAATGGATATCCATATGAGCCATATGAACGACCTGATTCTGGTCGATGATCGCAAGGGAGCCATCCTCCGTGCGGCTTTTTGCCAGGGCGTCCAGTTTCTCGATGATCGGCATGAGCTGTGGAACAACGGTGTCCAGATAATGTCTCGGCCATTTTTCCAGGGCTTCTGCAAGGATCGTGTGGTTTGTGTAAGCGCAGGTGTCGGTAACGATCTGTACAGCCTCCTCAAAATCAATGTCATGGAGCATCAGGAGACGGATCAGTTCCGGGATCACCATGCTTGGGTGTGTATCATTGATCTGGATCGCAGCATAGTCGGCAAGGTTATGGTAATTGCAGCCTCTTGCGGCACATTCCTCAAGGACAAGCTGTGCGCCGGCAGAAACCATGAAATACTGCTGATAGATACGGAGCAGACGACCGTCCTCATCAGAATCATCCGGATAAAGGAAAAGGGTCAGGTTTCTGGCGATATCCTTTTTGTCAAAGGAGATTCCATCACCGATCACAGATTCATCAACACTGTCAAGGTCAAAGAGGTTCAGGGTGTTGGTACGGCCTTCATATCCTGTGACCGGAAGTTTATAAAGTCTTGCAGAATATTCTTTTCCCGCCAGAGACACTGGGAAGACCGTATCTGTAGCTTTGGCAGCGCAGCTGTCAGTCAGCCAGAAATCAGGAGTCTCGTTCTGGACGTTATTTTTGAAATTCTGGCGGAAAAGACCACAGTGATAACGGAGTCCCACACCGTCTCCTGGCAGATTCAAGGTAGCAAGGCTGTCGAGAAAACATGCGGCCAGTCGTCCGAGACCGCCGTTTCCAAGGCTTGGTTCCGGCTCCTGCTCTTCAATATCAGCCAGAGACTTACCGGCTTCTTTAAGAGCTTCCTTTACATCATCATAAAGGCCGAGATTGATAAGGTTATTGGACAGCAGTTTTCCAATCAGGAATTCTGCTGAAATATAATAAAGCTTTCTTCCGGTTACGTTCTGAACCTGTTCCTGGCTTTTTTCATCGACCAGTTTCAGAAGTGCGTGATAAAGTTCCGCGTTGGAAGCGGTTCTGATATCTTTGCCGCAAAGTTCGATAAGTTTGTTTGTCATGGTTTCACTCATGTGAGCCACTCCTTTCATAGATACATTGCTTTAGAAGCTTTTAGTGGTTGTCAGAAAACATCTTGTACCATGTTATGGTTATATTTATATCACATATAGTTTGTCGTTTCTTGTAAAAATCTTGCAAATACTGATACTATCCTATCATCAGAGGAGAAAAATACATTATGGAAAAAGAAAACACGCAGAAATACCAGGAGAAGAAACAGCATGGGAGCAGACTGTTTCCTTTTAATATCTATCCATGTACGATCCCGTTGGATTTTCCGTCAGTTTCTCTTCACTGGCACAAAGATATGGAGCTGATCTATGTCAAAAAAGGAGCTGGAGAAATTCAGATAGAAACTACGTTGTTTCTGGGAAAACCGGGTGATATTTTTGTGGTGCCTCCGGGAACACTCCATGCACTTCGCAAGGCAAAAGGATTTTCGATGGAATATGAAAATATTATTTTTGAGATGGATTTCCTGGGAGCCGGAGCAGCGGATCTGTGTGCAGGAGAATTTCTCGTGCCTCTTGCGGCGGGAAAACTGCTTCCTCCTGTCTGTGTGCACAAAGAGGAAGAAGATTACGAAGAACTGAAACAATGTTTAAGCCAGATGGAAGATCTGTGCGAATCCAGAGAAAAAGGCTATGAACTGGGAGTAAAAGCAGCGGTTCTTCAAATGCTCTTTCTTCTTATAAGAAAATATCCATGTGTCAAAGAGGTGTCTTCGCCGGACAGAGAACGTTTGAAGGTGGTTCTACAGGAAATTGAAAAAAATATCAGTGAAAACCTTACAGTCAGAGAGATCGCAGAGTTCTGTGGCTGGAGTGACAGCCACTTTATGCGGTGGTTCAAAAAAATGACGGGTCTGAGCTTTATTTCGTATGTAAATGAACGGAGACTGGCAGTGGCAGCAGAAGCGCTGAAAAAATCGAATGATAAGATTCTGAGTATCTCTCAGGAGGCCGGTTTTACCAATCTTTCAAATTTTAACCGCCAGTTCAAAAGCAGATATGGTGTCACGCCAAAAGAATACCGCGAAATGACAGATATTTGAGCAGAAAATAGCGTAAAAACGTTGAACCTAAGATCATACATGCACTGCAGAAATATATGTATGCATAAATGGATATATGAAAATGTGAAAGACCATCGGAGGAAACTCTGGTGGTCTTTTTGCATTGTAAAATGAGAAACCGGGACTGGAAAAGTTTTTGTCAGATAAGTATTTAGATAAAATTCTAAATACCTGTTGACAAAAGAGCGAAGAAGACATATATTGTATTTAGAAATATTTCTAAATAGTTTTCGAAAGAGGGCAGAGGATGGCTTTTGCAGATACGTTCAAGGCACTGTCTGATCCGGTCAGGAGAGAAATTTTACAGCTTCTCAAAAATGGCAGGATGTCGGCCGGTGAGATTGGAGGTCATTTTGATATGACCGGGGCAACGATCTCCTATCATCTGAATATTTTGAAGAAAGCGGACCTGGTCTGGGAGACGAAAGTAAAGAACTTTGTTTACTATGAGCTTAATACATCTGTTGTGGATGAGATCCTTCTCTGGCTGAAGGATCTGAAAGGGGGAAACGACAATGATGAGTATGATAAAGAAGTATAAATGGACACTGATTCTGACCGGAATCGTGACACTGAGCCCGATTCTTTTTGGAGTCCTTTTCTGGAATCAGCTTCCGCAGGAGATACCAACACATTTCAGCGGGGCAGGTAATACTCCGGATGGATGGAGTTCCAGGCCGGTTGCAGTATTTGGGCTTCCGGCGTTTCTTCTTGGGATGGAATGGTTCTGCCTGCTGGTTACGGCAATTGATCCGAAGAAAAAGAATATCAGTGACAAGATGATCCGAATTATCCTGTGGATCATTCCTGTGATTTCTGTTGTTGTTGCTGTCTGCATTTATGGAACTGTCTTTGGGAAAAAGTTTGATATCGGAATGCAGATGAATGTGCTGGTTGGGATTGTATTTATTGTTCTTGGAAACTATCTTCCTAAAGTAAAACAGAATCACAGTATTGGACTGAGGTTTCCGTGGACACTGAATGATTCAGACAACTGGAACCGTACACATCGGTTTGGAGCGTGGGTATTTATTGTCGCAGGAATTGCAATGTGCATCAATGGATATTTCAAATCAACAGCAGCTCTGGGAGTTATTATTACAGTGACGATAACAGTGCCTGTGCTTTATTCTTATATTCTTTACAGGAAAGAGCAGAACTGACCGGGACAACGTTTTGGCGAGACTGGAGAAGGTTTCTGGAAAAAACTTGAAAAAAGTGTTGACAGCCCGGTTGGAACGTGATATTCTAACTGAGCTGTCACAAAGAATTGATTCTTTTGAACACACAATTTAAAAAGTTTTGAAAAAACGAAAAAAGTTGTTGACAGGGAATTGATGATGTGATAGAGTAGACAAGTCGCTTGAACGAGCGACAGATCATAAGAAAATGTCTCAAAAAAACTTGAAAAAAGTGCTTGACATACATTGATGAATATGATAAAGTGAACGAGCTGTCGAAAGGCAGTGAGAAACAAAGAACCTTGATAACTAAACAGTGAAACACATACGATTCTCGAAAATTCTTTAA